>Ga0105237_10000893_pt1 | contig 40252 bp, 33 predicted proteins | sample KBSC24metaG_FD_81520 | JGI IMG/M metagenome (GOLD analysis project Ga0105237, IMG submission 81520) | Corn rhizosphere microbial communities from Kellogg Biological Station, Michigan, USA - KBS C2-4 metaG | ecosystem: Host-associated > Plants > Roots > Rhizosphere > Soil | place: Michigan, USA...
GACAAGGCGGAGGTCAGGCTGGTGGGGAATACGGCGCTGGTGTTCGCGGAGGCCAGCTTTATTACCGTGGACAATGGGAAAGAGACGCCCGGACGTACCAGCTACCTGGATATTTATGAAAAGCGGCATGGCCGGTGGGTGGCTATAGCGGCGCATGTAACGTATTTGGGACAATGAGATATATAAGGGGAGGGTCTTCCGATATACAAAATACAGGGTCATTCGACGACTCACTCCTTAAAAACACCAATTGGCTCTCTTCCCATTGTCCTTACCAGCGTCGGCCGGTAAATTGCGACCAAAGTCTTGTATGACGGATCACGGGTATTTTTTGAGAAAGGCGCTGGAAGTGGCCAAAAGGTCGATGGACAAAGGCAATCTACCCTTCGGATGTATCATGACCGGACCGGACGATATCATTCTCCTGGAAGGAGAGAACACCGTTATTACGGACGAGAACAGGATCGCGCATTGCGAGATCAACCTGATCCGGCAGCTGAGCAGCGAGGTCGATCTGCATTTCCTGGAACATTGTACGCTGTATGCCAGCACCGAACCTTGCGCCATGTGTGCGGGCGCCATCTTCTGGAGCGGCATCGGCACCGTGGTTTATGCCCTGGGTAAGGATACGTATCACCGTATTGCAGGGACCTGCGATCCCGCGCATAGGCTGGATATGCCTGTCCGGCAGGTGTTGGAGCAGGGCGGCCGGTCGATGACGGTGCTGGGGCCGCTGCTGGAGGAGGAGGCCATCGCCTGTTATGAGAAATGGTCGACGCGGGAGCGCTAAAACTTCTTACATTTAGAAAAAGAAAACGATGCGCACCATCCTGCTTTTTCAATTCCTTCTTTTATCTTCCTCTTTATTTTCCCAGCGGGCTGTTGAAGTTAGCTATACCCAGGACAGCAAGGGCAACCTGTTCTTCACCTGTAACAACCATGCTTTTTGCACCTATATCGTCTCGGTGGAGTTCACTACTTTTCAGAATGCAAAATCAGATCATACGCTGCCTTATACGGCCGAGGTGAAGCCGGGCGTCAACAAATTATTTACCGTCAGTCCTGTAAAACCTTCGGATGACATACAGGTAAAATATAAGACGAGCTTTAGGAAGGGGTGTTTTGATCCAAAGATCGATACCAGCTTCACCTATCTGCTGCCGATTGCGCTGGGAAAAGAGACGCAGGTTTATGAGATCGACAAAACCCCTGGCGAGGATGGGCGGGACAGCGGGTTTGCCGTTCGTCTGCGGATGAAGCAGGGCGATACGATCTATGCAGCCCGGAGGGGTATTGTAACGGCAGTGTATAGTGGCAGTTCGGAAAATGATGCCGGCGCCACAGCTACCGACAGCTGGAATTATGTAGAGATCGTGCATGGGGACTGTACCTTTGGACAGTATGGGGTATTCAAGAAGGACGGCGCGTTTGTCCATCCGGGGCAATCGGTGGAAGCAGGCGCCCCGCTGGGACTTGTCGGGGGCGACAAATTCGGAAGAGGTTCCGACGTGCGATTCAGCGTCAGCTATTATATCAACAACGGCCATAATATCCAGCTGCCTTTAGTATTCTGGACCAGGCGGAATGGCAAGGGCCGGCTGAGACATGGGGCCACCTATACAAGTGAGCATCCCAAAACGCTGCTTACACAGGAGCCGCCAAAGACGCCTGCCAAAAAAGCTCCCGTTAAAAAGAAGGGCTGATCATTTTTAGAATGAGCCGCCCGCTCGTTGGCCGGGCATTCCCCGGGTGTAATTGATCCATATTTCTGCGGCCAGCAATTGTAACGAGAACCCGATCCAGAACGCCGTTCCAAAAAATGTCTGCGGCGCCAATCCTGAGAAGGCAAAGAACAGCCCTATTATCGGGCGGATAGTACCCACCGCCAGTCCGATGGAGAAAGCCCTGATCATCCATTCCCTGTGCTGCTCCACCTGTTTGTGCACGATATTTTCGGCCTCCGGATTAACATGGAAAATATCCTCCGGCCGAAAACGGCTAATAATGGCCCTTCGGGCAGCGGACCTGTGGTCCGCTATATACCACCATGCTTTGCTCAGCGACACCAGGAACAAAATGGCAAACAAGGTGGTGGCGGCTGCCTCGTTGAGTCCCCCGATGGGGCGGAGGACAAAGGGCATATACAAGGCTGAGATCCCTATTATATAGGCTGTAATAATGTAGATCCTGCCACTGAGTCGATGGAACCACGGGTACCGGCGGCGGATGCCGGGCATGAATTGCAGCGGTCCCAGGACCATGAAAAGGGCGCCCGGCAATATATGAATTAACGTAATGATAGGATGGCGGCTGAATCCGTCGTCAAAAGCAGGCGCGTTATTTGCCGTACCCGTCGTACCCGGCGGGTTGAAAGTACCCATTAATCCCATCAGGACCAGGATCCTGCGGATGACCATGGCAATTCCGATGATGGCCGGAAGGAACATAAGGATGTGTAGCAACCGGCGGACCCTATTTAGCGTTTGTGTTTTGTGCATACTGTGAAGTTCTATCACCATACGGGCAATGGGGAGGATGAGTCGACGATGGGGTGATATGGATAGACGAGTCTCCCTGCCTAAAAGTTAATTTGCAATATAAATACCTAAGGATGACAGACAGAAGACAGTTCATCAAACGCACCCTAATTCCCGCGGGCGCTCTTTGCCTTCCTTCCGTGCTCAATGCCCACTCTCTGTCTGTAGAGACTTCCCATATAGCGGAGACTCCTCTGAGCGCTCGTTTGAAGACCCTGACCCGCAATACGGCCTGGACGCTGATCACGGGGATCAAGGTTGCTTTTAAGACCTTCCATTGCCAGGGGATGGTGAGAATAGGAGATGAGTTCTGGGTGTCATCCGTTGAAATTGGAGCTACTATCGACGGCTTTGTGGACCGTACCAGCGGTAAAGGACATTTGTTCCGGATAGGCAGCGCGGGCAATCTGCTGGACGATATCTCCATAGGGGAAGGGAGCATCTTTCATCCCAGCGGCATCGACTTCGATGGTCAGTATATTTGGATCGCAGCGGCCGAATACCGTCCGGACAGCCAGGCCATCATCTATAGATTTGACCCCTCCAAAAAGGAATTAAAAGAAATGTTCCGCTGGGAAGATCATATCGGCGCCATCGCGCGAAATAAGGACACGAATACCTTGCATGGTATCAGCTGGGGTTCCCGGAAATATTACAAATGGGAGCTGGATGACAGCGGGAATGTCCGAATGCCCCTGCCTCCGCCAAAGGATGCCGCCCTGCTCAATCATGCCTTCTATATCGACTACCAGGACAATCAATGTTTGGGCGGACATGAGATGTTGTACACCGGCCTTTCGTCCTATAGGCGGCCGGGTGGTCAGCCCATGGCGCTGGGGGGACTGGAGATCGTCGACCTGGAGAAAGGACTGCCCGTACACCAGGTACCTGTCCAGCTATGGTCCCCTGTCACCGGAGCGGTCATGACACAGAACCCCAGCTTTTTTGAGCTGATGCCTGACAACAGGCTCCGGGCTTATTTTATGCCGGACGATAATGAATCCACGATATATGTATATGAGGCGTAAGAACGCGGCGGCGACCCATTTTCCGGAAATTATTTCCCAAATTTCCTGGCTTCCCTGAGCACGCTGTCCTGGTTGTTTATAAAAGTTTTTGGATAACGTACCTCAGGACTGGTCAGCTGATCCAGCTGCGCTATCTCCTCCGGCGTCAGGGTAAGATCTACCGCCGCCAGATTATCATCCATCTGGGCGATCCTGGAAGCCCCAATGATCACCGTAGACACCACGGGCCGGGTGAGCAGCCATCCGATGGCTACGGCGATGGGAGATGTCTGATGAGCGCGCGCGATATCTTTTACCTTGTCTACCACATCATACGCTTTTTCCCTGTCGAACAGACCCAGATCGAAGGTGTTGAGACGGCTGTCCGCCGGAGCGGGGTTTTCTCGTGTATACTTGCCTGTTAAAAAGCCGCTGCTGAGGGGACTCCATACCATCATGCCTAAACCATGGTGAAGGCTCATGGGGACGAACTCCTGCTCCACCTCCCTGTTCAACAGCGAATAGTGCATTTGGGAAGCTACCAGCGGGTGATAGCCGAGGGACTTCTGCAGCTGTAAGAGCGTAGCGGTTTTCCATGCCTGAAAGTTGGAGAGGCCTATATAGCGGACCTTGCCGCTTTGCACGAGCATTTCCAGGGTGCGCGCCATCTCATCTATCGGGGTCAGCGGATCGTCATTGTGCAGCAGCAGCACGTCTATATAATCCGTGCCCAGACGTACAAGGCTTTCATTGGTGGATTCCACGAGATTCTTCAGGTTGACGCCGGCACGAAAAGGCTGGTCGAGATGACGAAATGCCACTTTTGTCGCAATGAGGTTATCCTTTCTTCTATTCCCCAGCGCTTTCCCCAAAATAATCTCTGATTCTCCCCTCGCATAGGAGACTGCTGTATCAAAAAAGTTAATTCCTTTGTCTATGGCCTTGGCGATCATGTCATTGGCTTCCTGCTGACCCACCGTATATTTAAAACCGTAATAATCACCTGAGCCAAAAGTCATGGCTCCGAAAGCAAGCTCCGATACGATGAGACCTGAATGACCTAGCTGATAGTATTTCATAACATAAAGTTTTTATATGGGCGTGGTAAGAAATTTGCTGCGTAGTATAATAATCAAATCGACAAAAATGTTCAGCTTTGAAAAAACATTCAGCAGCTTCTCTGTAGACGATCTTACAAAGGCGAAAGACTTCTACCGGAAGACATTGAATCTCGATGTAAAAGAGACACCCGAGGGACTGGCATTAAATCTGTCAGGGGGTAATGTAGTTTTTATTTATCCCAAGCCGGATCATATTCCGGCCACTTTCACCGTCCTGAACTTCCAGGTGAAGGACATCGAGGCGACGGTGGATGAGCTTAGCTCCGCAGGTGTAAAATTCGAGCACTATGACGGCGAGCTGCAGACGGATAAAAAGGGGATTATGCATGGGGATGGCAAAGGGCCGGAGGCGATAGCCTGGTTTAAGGATCCTGCCGGCAATTTTATCTCTGTGCTGGAAGATCATGGTTAGAACGGACGATCAGATGTACTTGAGCCATTTATTTCCCGGATGTGTGGATTTATAAGCTGCGTACCAGCGGCAGAGGAAGTATAGGATGATCACATCCAGCACAAATACGAGGTATAACAGGCCCAGCCCCCATCGATGCTCTTCCGGTACGGAGGTATAAGGGGCTGTGGCATACCATGCAGCATTGGCAGACCCTTCCCGGATGAAGTTGACGAGCAGCGCGCTCCGGTGGATCAGGGGAATATGCAGGAGGTAGTAGAACATCGGTACGCGTCCAAAAGTGACAAGCACTTCCGCAAACCAACCCTTTGCTTTTTCTGCATAAGGGACCAGGGCGATCAACGGACCCAGGGTCATCAGCAAAAAAAGTAAGGAAGGGGGATATTTATTTTGTCTGAGCAGTCCGATGATAAAGGGCGAGTTATCCGGTGTGTCAAGGAGGAAGCCAGTTCCGGCAACGATAAATACAACGATGGCCAGCAAGCCGAGCCATAAACAGATCTTTTTCTTCCGGGCGGGGGCCATTTGCAGGATGGAGCTGAAGCCATAACCGGCAGCCATTACCCCAATCCAGGGCACCAGCCCAGCATCCAGATCACACCGGCCAGTACAAACTTGCTATAATCGAGATTGAATGTCCAGCCCAGACGGATCAGGGTCAGCTCCAGCAATACCAGCAACAAGCCTCTTGTCAAAAGAAAACCCGCCAGCTTACCCTTGTTCCTGATCTTAAAACCATAAAGAAAAGCGCTCGTGCCCGTAAAAAAGGCAAACCCCGGGGCGCAAAAATTGGTAACCTATCGGGTGAAGAAGACACCGGCCGTGACGCCACCGGCTGAGTTCCCGGAATATACACGTACGTGGTCGATGGCCATCAGGACCATGATTGCCCCGCGCAACAGATCGACAGACTGATACCTTTCAGTACGGGATGGCATGTTGATGCTGACATTCATACGAATAGGGAAAATGGTACGTTTAAAATAGAAAGAAACAGTAGATCTTACAAGAGGCAGTTAGGAATAAGGGAAGGACTCCGGCTGACGGATTATTTCCTGTATTTGAAAAAACTTCCCAAAATGGGATAGTTGAAATGTTTTTTAGCATCATAATTATTTGATGATCAATGCATTAATTCTTAGCACTCCATTTGTGATCTTATCTGCCAAATCCTGTATGTTATGAACCCTTGCAATCTGAACCGCACCTTTTTCTACCTGATAGCCCTTTTGGGGGCCGGACAGGTGACTGCACAAAGCTATTACCCGGGAGGCCTGGGGAATTCCAATCTTGTACTTTGGTTGAATGCGAACAACAGCAGCTCCATCACAAAAAATGGATCCAACCAGGTGGCTACATGGGCCGACCTCAGTGGCAACAGCTATGACTTTTCACAAGGTACAACAAGTAAAAAGCCTGTGTACAGCGCAACAGCCGGTCCAAACAGCCGGCCTGCCCTTACGTTCACTTCTTCCAGCTCGCAATATTTAAGTTTATCATCCCTGCCGTCCACTATCTCATTTACCGGTGGCGTCAGTTTTTTCACGGAGGCCAGCTTTAACTCTGCGTCCGCATGGGGATGGGCAAGGATCTTTGATTTTGGCAATGGTGCAAGCAGTAACAATATTGGGTTTGGCCGTTATGGCGCCACTGCTAATCTATATTATGAAGGATGGAACGGCACTAGCGGAGATCAGACCTATACTACCTCGAACAATCTCCTAAGCTTGACGAGCACCATTTTTGAAGCCGTTCAACAGGCTGGGTCCGTAGGCACCCTGACATCAGTAAGCCACTATATCGCCGGCACCACACAGGCCAATAACGGCGCGGCCGGCTCCAGCAAGACCTGGGTACCAACTTCCGTCACGCGGTCGAACAATTACATCGGCAGAAGCAACTGGTCTGCAGACGATTATTATGGCGGCAACCTGTCCGAAGTACTTCTATACAATACTGCTTTCAATACGACACAGCGTGTTATCATGGAAAATTATCTGTCGGCCGAGTGGGGGAAAACTGTGAGCGTGTCTAAATATACGCCGCCGAGCACCACCACTTATATCACGAACTTAGTAGGCATAGGTTATACCAGCAGTACAGATTATTTCACCGCCAATCCCGCCGGATCCACCGATGGACTGGGTTTCAGCAGCGGCACCGGCTCGTCGGATTTTTTGAATACAGCCGGATACATGATGGCCGCGCATAATGGTCAGACCAATACCGTTATCACGCCTGCGACGATCACCGGGATCACCAGCGCCAGCACCATCACCATGTGGAACCGCAGCTGGTACATGCGGAAAACTGGCGGGAACAGTTCCGGGCAGGTAACATTGAATTTCAATTTCCCGGACTATAATGGGGGTACTGTTTCCCTCAGCAATTCATATTCGTTGATCTATAATGCCACGGACGGGACCTTTGCCAGCGGTACAAATAAGATCATAAACCTGGTAGCTGCTCCTACAGTCAATACGGGCACGAATATAGTTTCCTTTGTGGTCCCCGTTGCCAACCTGGCCAATGGCTATTATACCATTGCCTACAGCGCCGCGACCCTTCCTGTATCGATCACCGGATTTACCGCCACGAAGCAGGAAAGCAGCGTTGTTTTGAAATGGAGCGTTTCGAAGGAGACGAATATCGATCGCTACGAGATACAGCGCGGCACCAGCGCCACCGCCTTTGTCACAGTGGGTTCGGTAGCACCCGGTGGTACCAATACGATATCCAGCCAGTACAGCTTTACCGATGATGCTCCCGCGGCAGGAAAGAATTACTACCGGCTGAAGGTAGTCGATAGGGATGGCGTCAGCGCTTATTCCACTGTTGTTCTGATGGATCTGCAACAAGCTCTCTCCGCCGCTCCGGCCCTTTATCCCAATCCCGCGACAGATCAGCTGCATATCACTCTGCCAGGCGCAACGGAGGATGTGAGCATACTTATCGTGAACACGGCAGGTCAGACGTTGAAGACTTTAAACGCTTCCGGCGCCGGCAGAGTGGATATCCCTGTAGGCGACCTGATCAAAGGCATCTATTTTGTCGAAATAAGAACCGGCGGCGTTAGATATGTCAATAAAGTCATGAAGCAGTAAGGAAGGGACTTCCCAGGCGATGGCGCGTTAGCCAAGCCAGTCTTTGAAGCCGCTGACCCTTTCCCGGCTTACGACAGGATCGGCCTGTACGGGAAGAGAAAGCTCCAGCTTGAGCCGGCCGCCCAGCCATGTATGTACTTTCTTTATGGATTCGATGTTGACAAGCAGCTGGCGATTGACACGGAAGAATTGCTGAGGGGAAAGAAGCTCTTCCAACTGGTTGAGGTTATTGTCCAGCAGATAGCTGTTCCCGCTGAAGTCGATGGCATAGCAAAGCTTACCATCCGCATAGTAATAGGCGGTAGCGGCGGTCTTGAGATAATGCAATTGCTGACCTCTTTTTATCAGCAGCCTTTCTTTATAGCGGGTGGCGCCTATCTCCTGTAACAGCCTTTCGATCCTGTCAGGCAGCCCCTTGTCCGTATGACGATAAAGCTGTTTGTATTTTTCCACAGCCTGCTGCAATTCCCCTTCATCGATGGGTTTTAACAGGTAATCCAGGCTATTGACCTTAAAGGCCTTCAATGTATATTGATCAAATGCGGTGGTGAAGACGATGGGAGGCGCCAGCCTCGCCTGCTGAAAGATGTCCCAGCACAGACCGTCCGCCAGCTGCACGTCCATAAAGATAAGATCGACCTCCGCGGAAGAGGATAGGTATTTGACGGAAGACTCCACGCTATCCAGTCTTTTTACGACATCGATGTTGTCGTCGATCTTTTCCAGCATGCGCGTCAGGCGGGTGGCTGCCGGCGTTTCATCCTCTATTATGACTACCTTCATAGATCAAATATTTATTAATTGCCTATCAACGGAATAGATACGGTAAAACAAGAAGGCCCTTCTTCTACTTCGATGGGCTTGCTGCCCAGCAGCAGATACCTGTTCCGTATATTTTCCAGACCGATGCCGGTGGATTCGGAAGCCTGATTCTTTTTCTGCAGGGTGTTGCTTACGATGAGCCGGCCTTCTTCCGTAAAGACATCTATCCGTAATGGTTTGGCCGAGGACACGATATTGTGCTTGATGGCATTTTCCATGAGGATCTGCAGGGACAGCGGTACTATTTTCTGTTCCAGCTCGCCTGCTGCCACCCTGATGTTGATATCGAGGTTGTCCCCAAAGCGGGTCTTTAGGAGAAAGGCATAGGCCTGCAGCACTGCCAGCTCCTCTTTCAACAGGATGCTTTGTTCGTTCTTTACTTCCAGTATATGGCGATAGACCCGGGAGAGCTGCTGTACAAAGTCGATGGCCTGGCTGGGATTGTCCGGGATGACCGCGCTGAGCGTATTGAGGTTATTGAACAGGAAATGCGGGTTCACCTGCGTCTTCAGGGCCTCCAGCTGTGCACGAAGGCTTTCCCTTTTCAGCAATTCCTTTTCTTCTACCGACTTGCGGAGCTCGTTCATAAAATAAATGCTCTCGTAAATGGCCACTACCAGCATGGTGCTGAAGATGGTGGCCGCATTGGAGTTAATGGCGGCATCGCCGGGATTGAACTGGCCTTGTCTCAGCTGGATAAGGTCCTTGCAGATGTCTTCCAGGAACAATCCCACTATATTGTTGGTCAGGAGCGCGGCCGTGAGTATGAGCACGCTTTGGACGATCAGTCTCTTTCTCACCAATGCAAAGGATGCATATCGCCGGCGGGTCCAGATCATGATGAAGCGGCAGCTGATCCAGATGATGGCGGTGATGATGAAACAGGGCCAGTAGGCATTCCAGGGATAGTAGGGTGGACGGCCGATGCGCCATCCAAAGAAGATGATAGGTATTAAAGAAGAGAACAAAGGAATGCCTATCAGCATTACCAGCCAGTCGTTGAATCCTATTTTGCTATTGACCCAGCGCATACTGTAAAAATACACTTTCAAAATAAGACCCCGGGGAAAAGATACCCGGTTCAATCCGAAAATCCAACAGCTCACTCCTTTTGCATTGCTGTCCCGGATGGATGCCTGTAGTATTGCGGTCATTATGAGCACGAAGTACACGAACTCCTTTAAAAAGACGTATATGTTTGTGAGTAAAATGCTAACCTTATTTATCCTGATCGCCATGACTGGGCTCACCGGCCTGGCCCAGTCTTCCCGTCTCACACAGACCGTCCGGGGTGTCGTCATAGACAAGACTTCTGAAAAGCCCATACCAGGAGTGACGGTACAGGTTACGGGTGTGGCGCCGGCCATCGGCGCGGTGACGGATGATGCAGGCAGATATATGCTGCAAGGGGTTCCCCTCGGTCGCCAGCAATTTTCTTACGGCAGCGCCGGCTATCAGACTGCAGTGATCCCTGAAGTGCTGGTCACAGCGGGGAAAGAGGTGATCCTGGACATTGCCCTGGAGCAAAAGCTGGTGACCTTGAATGCGTTGACCGTAACCGCGCCCGTCACCAAAAAAGGGGCTGCTGCCAATGAATTTACAGCCGGCAGCGCAAGGTCCTTTAGCCTGGATGAAGTGACCCGGTATGCCGGCGGTAGGAACGACCCCTCCAAGCTGGTGAGCAATTATGCCGGTGTGGCTGCCAACAGCGATGCCCGGAATGATATCGTCGTCAGAGGCAATTCGCCTACCGGCGTGTTGTGGCGCATCGAAGGAAGCCCTTCGCCCAATCCCAACCATTTTTCCGCATTGGGTACTACAGGCGGTCCTGTCAGCGCATTGAACACCAACGCGCTCAAGACATCCGACTTTCTCACGGGCGCCTTTCCGGCGGAATATGGTAATGCAGTAGCTGCCGTGTTCGATATCAACCTGCGCAGCGGCAACAGCAGCAAGCACGAGCAGACCTTGCAACTCAATGCTTTTAGCGGGCTGGAAGCAACGGTGGAAGGCCCTCTCAACCATAAAAACAATGGGGCCGCCTATCTCGCCAGCTATCGGTATTCTTTTGCGCAGATAGCCAATTCCATCGGTCTCAACATCGGGACAAAGGCCACACCCAAATACCAGGACTGGGTCTTTAATATCACCACCGGCAGGGGCGCGGCCGGGAAGTTCTCTTTTTTTGGAATGGGGGGATGGAGCAATATCGATCTATTAGGCAGCAAGGTCGACTCGAATGATTTTTATGGACAGGCCGATCAGGATGGATACGATAAAAGCAATTTTTCCATCTTCGGTATCAAGCACACGCTGGACCTGGGCCGTCGGACTTATCTGCGTACCGTGGTATCCTATGCGCATACCCTCGATTCGTATGATGAATACCGGTACCCTGACCCCGTGCCTCCGTATGAGAACCGATGGCTGCATTATTCTTCCAAGAATACTACCAGCACGTTCCGGTTCAGCACCTATCTCAACAGCAAGGTCAACAGCCGCTGGTCCTACCGGATCGGGGCCACGGGGGAGTCGCTGGGTCTTAATGTAAAGATACTGGACAAGACCGCCCGCCCTCCTGCCGCGCCTTTCGACACCGTGAGCAATTACGATGGGGCACCCTTCCTTACGCAGTATTTTGGACAGCTGAAATATCGTGTAAGCGAGCGGTTTAGCATATTGGGCGGAATTCACGGTACGCATTTTATGAACAGTACCGCCCTGGAGCCCAGGCTTTCGCTGTCGTACCAGCTTCCTGCCGGCCAGTCAATGTATCTGAGCTATGGATTGCACAGCCAGCTTCAACCCCTGCCCGTATATTTCCAGGAGCTGAACGAACTGACAGGGCAAAAGGACCCCGGCAATCGGTCGTTGGGATTTACCCGCGCGAATCATTTTGTGCTGGGCTATGAGAAACGATTCCTGCCCGACTGGCGGATCAAGGCGGAGTTATACTACCAGCATCTGTTCGATGTGCCCGTGGAAAGACAGCTCAGCGGATTCTCCATGCTGAATGCCGGCGCCGACTTTGGATTTCCCAACAAGGTGGGGTTGGTCAATAAGGGCGCCGGAGATAACAAGGGTATCGAGCTCACCGTGGAGAAATTCCTTAGCAGGGGATATTATGTCCTCTTTACTGCATCGATCTTTGACTCCAAATACAAGGGCAGCGATGGCGTCGAACGGAATACCGCCTTCAATTACAAACAGGTCTTTAATTTCCTGGCGGGGAAGGAGTGGAAGGTGGGACGCACCGGGAACAATGCCTTTACCTTCGACACAAAGCTGTCGACTATTGGAGGGCGTTATACTACCCCCATCAATGTGCCTGCCTCCGTGGCGGCGGGATACCAGATATTGGATACGCTGCATTATAATTCCCAGCGATTGGACGGCTACTTCAGGCTCGACACGAAATTTGGATTCAGGACAAACAGCAAAAAACGTAAGCTGACACAAACCTTTTACCTGGACCTGCAGAATGTTTCCAACAGGAAAAATATATTCCTGATACAATACAACCAGGCCAAAGGGATAGCGGAGCCTATCTATCAGATAAGGTTCTTCCCGGACATACTGTACCGGATACAATTTTAAGGCGCCGCCCCAGCAGACAAATTCGAGGCGGCGCGCGGGAGATTATTTGAGCGCATTCTTTATTTCATTAGCTGCATAGCGCAGGGCCGACTGTACGGCCGGGACTGCCGCCAGCGGATTGAGCAGACCATAATCATGGACCATGCCTTCGATGCGTACCAGGGTGGTGGGCACACCTGCTTCATCCAACTTGCGGGCATAGGCTTCCCCTTCGTCACGCAGCACATCATTCTCGGCCACCTGTACCAATGCGGGAGGAAGGCCTTTTAGCTGATCCAGGCTGGCCCTAAGCGGGGAGGCATAGATATCATTTCTTTCATCGGGGTCTGTCGTATAGTTATCCCAGAACCATATCATCATATTGCGGGTGAGGAAGCGCTGGGTAGCATAAAGATGATAGGAGAGGGTATCAAAAGCAGCATTGGTCACAGGCCAGAGCAGTACCTGGAGCTTGATCTCCGGACCGTTTTTATCTTTTGCCATCAGGGCAATCACCGCCGTCATATTGCCGCCCACGCTGTTGCCGGCGATGGCCAGGCGGGAGCTGTCAACATTGATTTCAGCGCCGTTGGCTGCTACCCATTTTGTAGCGGCATAGGCTTCGCTGATGGCTGTCGGATATTTTGCCTCGGGGGATCGGGTATACTCGACAAAAACCGCAGCCGCGCCTGAATGGACCACGAGATCCCTTACAAAACGTTTGTGGGTGGGGAAATCGCCCAATACCCAGCCTCCTCCGTGGAAGAACATGAATACCGGCAGTGTGCCCGTCACGCCGGAGGGTTTGACGATAAATAATTTAACATCGAGTCCGTCCTGTGTGATGTTCTTTTCAGTGACGTCGATGCCGGACAGGTCTACTTCCATAGCCTGGGCTCCTTCCAGGACCCCGCGGGCTTCCGTTGGCGTCATCGTTTCCATAGGCCGGCCGTCTCCGGTGTTGAGGGCTTTTAAAAAGGCTTTCGTATGGCTTTCTATCGCAGGGTCGGATGCGTAATCGAGAGGGGTGATGGTTGAAATGTTCTTGTCGAGGCCGACAGTAGGTTCGGCAGTGGTGATGTTTGCCATAGCTTATTAATTTTTTTGTTAGGAAGGACAAGAAAGGTACGGATTATTGACATCGGATTTTTTGATGGTAAAAGATTTTACGTATTTTTCATCCAGATACGATTTATATATATGAATATCCCCTCAACGCTGGAAGAACTTAAAGCAGACCTAGAAACGAACTTACCCCAGTACACCTATGCATTGGGGAACAGGCCCTTTTATGGAAAATGCATTGTTGCTAAAGATACCAAATATTTTGGCGCAGATATTTTCCTGAAGCATGGCCGGATAGAAGTAGAAGCCAGTATTCCCGAGATGCGAACCAGGCTCCTTATTGGCAGCGGTGCATTATTGATGAAATGGTTTAATCCAAAGTTTTCGGCTCCAGAATCATCGATCCTGGAATATCTGGGATCGAAATACCAACCTGTAAAAAGACGGACGCGCTAACGGGCGTCATCCTGTCCTGAATTGTGCGTATAGGACAATGCTCCCGTCGGGCATTTATTTACCTGGTCGATGATGGTGTTCGTATCTGCGCCCTGCATATTGATCCAGGGATGACTTTTCAGGTCGAATACCTGCGGCAGCTGGGTGACACAGCGGCCGGAATGTTTGCAGATATCGGGCTTCCAGTGTACGGTGACCTCGCCATTAGTATATTTCAGATCTTTCTCCACCGGCTCATCATGGTATACGAAGCTGCGTATTTTGATCTCGCCTTCCAGCATTTTTGAGACGGGGCAGTGTTCTGCTATTTCCAGCAACCTGTTCTTTTTCTCAGGGTCCAGCGGGGCAGGGCCTGGAAAGGAGACTTCCTTGTCTATGATGGTGGTGAGCTTTTCGTTCTGTACGGTCTGGAAAAGGTTAGCTTTTACGCTGATGACGGGGATATCCCAGCCCTTGCGGTCGATGTACATACGCAAGGTCACCAGGGTACAGCTGATAAGGGAAGACAGGAACAGGGTGTTGGGATCGGGGCCTGTGTCCTTGCCGCCCGTCTTTTCCGGCTCGTCAACTATGAACGTGCCATTTCTCCACTCGATGGCGCATTGGTATTTCTCCGTGCCTATGGTGCCTGCTATGGGGTTTTCAAATTTGTAGTGCATCCGGCAAGATTTTAATAAGACAAAGTACCGAAAATTCCATTATTATAGTCTGTTATTGCCTGTTCCACCTCTTCCTGTGTATTCATGACGAAGTTATCTTTCGCGGCCACTGGCTCCGTAATGGGTACGGCCGACAGGAATAGGATCTGTGTATCCTCTTCCGCGGTAAAAATGATCTCCTCGCCGGCCTGCTCAAATACAACCAGGTTATAAGGTGTTATGCTTTCCTGGTTGATACATGCCCTGCCTTTTATCATATAGAGGAGTGTCCAGTAGCCGGGGGTGGAAGTGAACAGAACTCTCTTACCCTGGCTGATGGTTCCCGAGATGGTAATAATGGGCGTAAAGCTTTTCAGAGGGCCTGTAGCGCCATCGTATTCACCGCTGGCCAGGCGCAGATCAACACCTTCCTGCTGCAGCACCCGGGGCTGCTCGCCCCGGGTGGCAGACTGATAAAAAGGTTTATCCCATTTATGGGCTTTGGGAACATTGATCCAGAGTTGGACCAGCTCCTGTATGCCGCCTGACTGCGACAGCTCTTTGGTAGGGCCTTCGCTATGCATGATCCCCTTGCCGGCGAACATCCATTGAACATCGCCCGCCTTTATCCGGGCATCGTGTCCCGCATTGTCCTTGTGATAGCCTTCGCCCTGGAGCATAAAGGTCACCGGTGCAAAGCCCCTGTGCGGGTGCGGATGGATACGAAACTGCGCTCCGGCCGGGATGGACTCCGGCTTTAGATGGTGCAGCACGATAAAAGGATTGGCAAATCGGAAATCCTTATGTGGCAGGGGCTGTAAGACCGTCTCCTCAGGAGTGATGGCCTTTTCCCTTCCGGCCAGAATATGGGCTATAGCTTTTTTCATATAAACCAATTTGGGCTTAGACCAACTCACCGAATTTGCCGCGTTGGAAATCCTGTATGGCCTCGTAAATTTCTTCCTGGGTATTCATTACAAAAGGACCGTAGCTAGCGATGGGCTCGTTGATAGGCTCACCGCTCAACAGCAATACCACGCTGTTCTCCAACGCCTTTATCGATATGTCCTCACCTTCATTCTTAAATAAGATAAAACTATGCTGCGGCGCTGTCCTGTCGTTCACGATTATATTACCTTCTATGACCAGCAGGGCCGTATTGTGGCTGGCGGGTATGGGGAAGCTGATCTCTCCGCCTTTGTTCAGCTTGATGTCGAAGAGATTCACCGGGGTGTAGGTTTCGGCCGGTCCTTTTACAACGGGCTGTCCGGCGACGACGAGCTGCCCGGCAATGACATTAACGACACCATCGGGTAACTGCACCTTGCCCATCCCATCGGCTGTCAGGGCCTGGTAGTGAGGTGTCGTGGATTTATCTTTTTTAGGAAGATTGACCCAAAGCTGGACCATTTCGAACGGACCTCCTTTTTGGGAGTATTCCTTTTCATGATATTCCTTGTGAAGGATGCCGTTGCCTGCTGTCATCCACTGTACGTCGCCCGGGTTGATGACCCCGCTGTTGCCCGCGCTGTCGTTGTGGGCGACACTGCCTTTATAGGCAATGGTCACCGTCTCGAAGCCTTTGTGCGGATGTACATCTACGCCTCTCTCGCGGGTAGAAGGGGCGAAGTTGTGTTCGGCTGCAAAATCCAGCATGAGAAAAGGACTGATCCTGCGCTGCTGAACGCCGCCCGGGATAAAGTTGAATACTCTGAACCCATCGCCCACCATATTGGGGTTGGAGGGACGGGATATGATCGATTCTATTTGTTTGTTCATGGTTATTAACTCCTTTATACAAAGGTATATAGACGGGCCGCCCCGCGCCAATAATGTAGGTTAAGCCGGAGACTTAAGGTAGATTAAGAATTCTCATCCGCCTGCTGTTTCTGGGGCGGGACCTGGCTCAGCATCTTACTGAGGAATTCCGGGGTGACCCCGATGTAGGCCGCCACCTGCTTCTGCGGAAGACATTCTATAAGGGAGGGGTACAGACGGCAGAAATTGGTATACCGGTCGATGGCCGGGAGGCTTAGATTATCGATGAGACGCTGCTGATAGGTGGCGATCGATTTTTCCGCCAGTATGCGGAAAAATCGTTCAAAGGCAGGGACTTTTTCATAGAGACTGTCCAGGTGCTTCTTTTCCAGGAGCAGGATCTCACTGTCTTCCAGGGCATCGATATAAAGGGACCCGGGCTGCTGGGTGACATAGCTTTTCATATCCCCGATCCACCAGCCGGGCGGGGCGAACTGCAGGATATGCTCAAAGCCATTCTTGTCGATGGAGTACATACGGAGGAGGCCGCTGGTCACGAAGACCGCTGCTTTGGTAATATCGCCCTCTTGCCGGAGAAAGGTCTTACGCCGCAGTTTTTTGGATTGCAAGAGGGACAGCAGGTAATACTTATCTTCCTCACTAAGCTGTATATGTTTTGCGATATGCTGTAGCAGTAACCCGTATTCCATGAGGGGTAAAGTTACTGAATCACAACAATTCGTGGATATGTACCTGGATGTTGTGCGCTATCTTATCCGTAGGAAGATCATTGGCGTCTTTTCCAAAGGGATCTTCTATTTCTTCGGCTATGAGCTCCAGGCTGGCTATGACATAGAAAACGAAGCCTGTCACCGGCACTATGAGATAGCCCATGCTAAAGACATAACCCAGCGGGAGGGACATGACATAGAAGAAGATGAACTTTTTTATAAAGACCGCATAAGAATAGGGGATGGGTGTATTTTTGATCCTTTCGCAGGCCCCGCATATATCCGTAAAGGATTGCAGCTCCGCATTGAGGATGATGAGCTGATCGCCGCTGATACGGCCCGCGCGATGGAGCTCCATTACCCGGTGCAGCATCATGCCTGCTAATTGATTGGGGATATGTTTTTGGTGATCGATCTGATCGGCAAGGGCCGGATTGTTATCGAACAGCTCGATACGGGTGATATCGTTGCGCAGGTGGTCCCGCAGGGCCGCTGCATAGGCGGGTATGGTATTCCGGAAGAAGCTGCAATTCTCTTCGTCGTCTCCCAGTATAGCCGACAGCTTGATAGCAAGATTGCGGCTGTTATTGACCAGGGCGCCCCATTGTTTGCGGCCTTCCCACCAGCGGTCATAGGCCGTGTTGGTCCGGAATACCAGCAGGAGGGAGATGACAAACCCCAGGAGGCTGTGCAGGATGGAGATATTCCGCAAATGGGTGGTCTCCAGGAAATGGAAAACACTGTCTTCCAGCCAGGCGATCAGCAAGGCATAGGCACAAAAGGCCAGTATCAGCCAAAGCAGTTTCCGGGAGGTATCGGCTTTGTGGAATCGGAAGATGAAGGAGAACCATTCTTTTGGGTTATAGCTGACCATGCATAGAATTTGGGGTGTAAAGGTAAATATTGTTACCTTAGTGATCTGCTGGATTTGACGATTTTCTGACTTTCGCTTATGATCTTCTAGTAACGCAGTATTGCGTCTGGTCCTCCTATATTTTTAACTTTTAAAATTGAAGATCATGAACATTCCTACAGAACAGATCGGGAGCATTCCCCGTCCCGTGGAGCTGATATTGGGTATGAGAGCCCATGCAGCCGGACAACTGGATGACAAAGGGCTGCAACAGCTTTTTGATGCAGCGCTTACAGACACCATCAGGCGGCTGGAGTCCACCGGCTCGTCTGTCATTACGGATGGGGAGCAGACCAAGCCAAGTTTCGCTACTTATCCTATTGCCGGCATGCAGGCATTGTCGCCGGATGGCGTGATCATTCCCTTTGCCGACGGTCATATCCGGCAGCTGCCAAAGATCAGCGCAGGACCTTTCCGGTATCAAACCTATGCCGTGGAATATTTGAGCAAGGCCAGACAGCTGACCAGTCTGCCGGTGAAGCAGGCCGTGATCTCGGCGTCGGCTTTAAGCCTGCTGTATCCTGCCGAAGGCATCGAAGGGTATTCCCATGCACAGTTCATCAGCGACCTTCTCGATCAGGCGGAATCAGATATCCGGAAATGTCTCGAAGGGGGCGCCTATAATGTTCAGATCGACTTCACCGAGGCCCGGTTGTCCCTGAAGCTGGATCCCAGTGGCGGGCTGTTACGGAGCTTTATCGACCTGAATAACCATGTGCTCGATCGATTTACGGAGACTGAGCGTCAACGCATCGGTGTCCATTCCTGTCCCGGAGGCGATCATGATTCCACGCATAGCGCCGATGTGGATTATACACGGCTTCTGCCCTCATTGTTCCAGCTCAAAGCAGGTAATTTCTATCTTGAATATGCGGGTGAAAGAAATAAACAGCCCGTGCTGCAATCCATTGCCGGCAATATAAAGACCGGGCAGCGGGTATTCCTGGGTGTTACCGATGTGCTTAGTCCCAAAGTAGAGACGCCTGAGGAAATACGCGATCTTATCCTGGATGCCGCCGGGGTCATTCCTGTCGAGCAGCTGGGGACGACTGACGATTGTGGATTTTCCCCTTTCGCGGATGATATTTCTACCTCCCGGGAGATAGCTTTTGAAAAGATCAGGGCCCGTATCGATGGCACCCGGCTTGCGGAGGCAGTCCTTTCAAAAACGTCCATTTACGTCTGATCTAAATGGCTAAATATGAGTGAATAATATCATCCTTGTACATTTAAGGAAAAGATTGTATTTTGTGCAGGCATCCAATATGTTATGAAAGCCTGTGCAACCATAGTCTGGCTAGTGACTCTTCTTATTCCCATCTGCCGTACTTCCTATGGCCAGTCGGTATCAGGTGTTATAAATACGTATTACCAGGTGACAGCCGTCAATACATCGTCCAATACGTTGACGGTGAGTAATGCCTCTGGGCTAAGCGCGGGGCAGCGGGTACTTATTTACCAGGCCAAAGGAACGACTTATAGTAACGGCAATGCTGCCACATTTGGGGATCTCACCGCATTGAATGCCGCCGGAGCATATGAGTTCAACACCATATGCTCTATCAATGGGAATGATGTATTGCTGCGCGATCAGTTTGTCAACGCCTACGATGCCACCGGCCAGGTACAGCTGGTGACCATGCCTTCTTATACCTCCGTCACGATCAATGGAGCAGTGACTGCTGTATCCTGGGATCCTACCACCGGCACCGGAGGGATCGTTGTGCTGGAGGCATCCGGTACGATCACCCTGAGCGCAAATATCGACGTCAGCGGCCAGGGATTTCAGGGCGGTCCTTTGGTGAACTGGCCGACCCCAACGTATGATTGCAGTTTTTTCGACACTTATAACGCTTATTATTATAATGCGCCGGCATCCGGAAATTTCACCGGGGGCAAGAAGGGGGAAGGTATCGGCGCCTATATCACGGGGAAGGAATATGGGCGTGGGAAACTTGTCAATGGTGGTGGCGGAGGTAATAACGCCAATTCGGGAGGCGCCGGAGGGGGCAATTACGGTGCCGGTGGCGCCGGGGGGCAGCGAGCTGGGGTGACAGGCTTTAACTGCGTAGCGCTTTATCCGGGCATCGGCGGACTCAGCCTGTCCGCTTATGGATACAGCGCCGGAAACAATCGAATATTTTTTGGCGGGGGTGGGGGCGAAGGGCATGAAAATAATCAGGCAGGCACGTCCGGTGGTAATGGCGGAGGGATCATCATCCTGTCCGCGCCGACGATCGCCGGGTTGGGCGGTCAACTGCTGGCCGACGGGGCGATAGGTCTCAATCCCAATCCCCTCATCGTTGTGGACCCTACACAGGCGGAAGGAGACGGCGCAGGTGGCGGTGGCGCAGGGGGAGCTATTGTATTGAATGCATCGTCGGTGACCGGGGCCATTACGGCATCGGCCAAGGGCGCAAAAGGCTCCAACTCCAGCAATCGGGTAAATGACTGTACCGGTCCTGGTGGCGGCGGTGGCGGCGGCGCCATATGGGCCGCCGGAGCCAGCTTCCCCGCGGCTGTTACGGCAACGGTTACCGGAGGCGCCAATGGTATCGTCAGCCTCGGTAATACAAAGACATCCTGTCAGGGTCTTGCCAATGGGGCAACATCTGGCGCTGCAGGCGCTACTCCATCCGGCTATCAGGCTCCTTCCTCTATCGGTACCACCTGTACCGTACTTGCTCTTGCCGATCTAAAATATTTTAAGGCCGATGCTTCGGGTACAGACGTTGTTTTGAGCTGGGAGCTTTCTTCTCCTGATATGGACGCCGCCATTCAGGATTTTGTCATTCAACGGAGCGCCGATGCCGCTCGTTTTACGGCCATTGCCAGCTTATCTGCCGTGCAGGATTCCAGTCTGTATCGTTATACCGATGCCTCCGGCAATATGGAAGGAACATTGTATTACCGCCTGGCCTGGCAGCATACTGACGGCAGCTGGTCCTATTCCCGCATCGTCGCCGTAAGCATGGGACCTGCGTCCGCCGCTTTCTCTTTCCAACTGCAGCCCAATCCCGCATTGCAGCATATGACCCTTACGGTATTTTCCACGGAGGATGGGAACGCTTCTGTTGCTATCGCCAGCGCGCAGGGACAGTTGATCCAGTCTTTTCGCACTACGCTGCATAAGGGCGCGAATGCTATTCCTGTAGACTTGCGGATCCTGGCGCCTGCTACGTATTTTCTTATCATGGAATACGGCGGGAGGAGATTGGTAAAACCCTTTATAAGGAAAGGTGAGTAAACTGCCGGCCCGCCCGGTGCTTAGAACTGAAAATGGAAGCTGCCGAACACCCCAAATTGGTCGATGGAATTCTTGTTGTTAAGCATAACCGTCTTTTGCGGAGGAGCAAAACGCCAGACCATGTCTAGCCTGAAATAGCGGAAGATATTGTCAATGCCCGTGCCCGCCTCTACATAACCATTGCCGCGCAGGCTCCGGAGACGATAGTTTGGAAAATCCTGCAGGTTCAGCTTTTTGTCGCTGGCGGACAGATCGCCCCAGACCGCCTTTACATTCCAGAACTGACGCAGAGAGGTCTTCCGTAAGAAGGGGAGGAGGTTGAGCAGCTTTTTCTCGAAGTTGTGCTCTATAAAAAATCCCGCATAATGATCACTGATATATTCGAACCTGTTCATCAGGTTGAAGGAATTCTTATTGTAGTAGTATATTTCGTTGCCCGGATGGATCTCCAGGAGCATAAAGGGCAGCGGGTCGCCAAATATCTTACCGCCGAATACCCGGTAGTCGACCTTGCCCCAGCGGGGGATACGGAAGCTCTGGTTCAGGGCCAGGTTCAGCTTTTGATAACGGTAGCCATCACCCAGGAAGTCCGGGATTCCGGCGTACAACCCGGCTTCTATCACCGGGTTCTCTCCAGCGAGGCGGAACTCTTTTCTTTTGGTGCGGATGACCTTAGCGCCGGGAGAATAGCGGAGCTTGAGGCCAATTTCACTGCTGACGATGGTATGGTCGTCATTTGCCGACAACATTTCTTTGGGAGGCAGGGGCGTGTAGGTAGTATAGTCCGTACGGGAGAAGGACACGCGTGCGGAAAAGATATTGCCCCATTCTTTCTGGACCCAGACCTTTGCCTCTTTGTCCAATAAAAATTTTTGCCGTATGCCCGGCCGGCGGATCAGCTGGCTGAACAGGTTGTCCGTTGTGATGTCCTCGTCATTATTGCGGGTACGGCCGTTGTCCAGGTCCTGGGTATAGGATGCGTGAACGCTATAGCCCTGTCGCCCCGGGAATTTATAGGTAAACTCGCCTTTGCCTTTCAGCATCTTGTCCCTGAAGCCGTAGGCCAGGTAGCCATGCAGCCAGAGCTGCTCGCTGAAGAGCTTGGTAGTGGCCACGTCAAATCGCAGTCTGACCCGTTCCAATTGATTGCCGCTGATCCATTTGAACCAGGGGCCTATTTCTATTTTACCCAGCTGTTTGCGGCCATCCACGATAAAAGTGGCGACGTCTACATACTTTTTAAAAATGGGCATTTTCTGCAGGGTGTCGATCATTTTATAGACATGCTCCTCGTTGACGCTCAGCGGCTCGGCTCTGTGCGTTTTCCAGAAGGACGAGTCTTTGTCCTGGGCTCCTTCCTGGATGACCACTTTTTCGTCGCGGACATTTTTTGCAAGCGCCTCTTCGATAGCCGGCTCGTTCATATGGATATTGCTGTACAGGCTTGTTTTCCGGGCTATAAAGGCGAGCTTGTCTTTTTTGAGCGGAGACAGTTCCGCAACAAACTTATCCTTTGTAAAGACCCAGGAGCTGTCGCTGCGCCGGGTGAACTGCTGTATGATGCTCAGCCGCTGGACAAAATTGATGCTGGCCGTGGAGGACATATTCAGCGTGATCTTTTCTATGCCCCAGCTCGTGTGATGGACCCAGCAGTCTCCTGCAAACGTATTCTCGCCCTCTCTTTTTGGCGTGAACAGCAGATGGAGGTATCGCTCGCCTGCAATATATTGTGTATCGGCCCCCCGGTAGTTGTAATATTGATCGCCCACCGAGCTCAGGGGGCTGATAAATTCCTTGCCAAAGAGGGTCATGTAGTTGTCATAGGAGTTGATGCGCTGGTTGAGGCCGCCCATGTATTGAAGGATGGACTCATTCTTTACCCCATTGGTCTTGATGGCTTTTATTTCTTCTCTTTCCCGGAAGGGGTGGGTGGCAAAATAACAATCCGATATCGACTCCGTAATAAAGACGGGTAAAAAAGGCTTATCTTCCGACACGCTGTCGATGTTGTCCAGTATAAATCCAAAAGGTTTTAGTAATTTGTACTGTTCGAATTTTTTTCGGCTGAAATTGTCGATATCTACCTCCACCTTATTGTATAACTCATAGGAATAGCTCTCCTGTTTGTAGGGATTATTGATGGCCTTGTTAGCCACGATCTTTTTCCACCAGAGGAGCCCCCTGTTGTATTTGGATTTGACCACCACTTCGCTGGCATCCCGGGTCTCGAGGAATACCGTGAGGACTGTCGTATCTTTCTGCAGCGCCAGTGGCACCGCTTGTGTCTGAAAGCCTACGGAGCTGATCAGCAGGGTGTCGGCCTGGTGACGCCGGGCCTGGATGCTGAAATTGCCGGCGCTGTCGGAGATGATGCCCTGACCGGACCTTTTCCAGGACACGCTGGCGAAAGGGATGCGTTCTTTGGTGAATCGGTTGGTGATGGTGCCCCGTACAATGGTGCGCTGGGCCGTGCTTGTAGCTGCCAGACATAAGACAAGCAGAACGATAAAAAAGCAATATTTTTCGGCTTGTCTCAGCGACATGGTGTCAGGTTAGGGAGAATGAGGAGTATTCCGCTTTAAAGATAATATTTCGGCACTAAAATAAAAGCGCAATCTTAAAACAGTGACATATGAGGATCAAACTATCTGTATTACTGCTTGTGGGATGCATCCTGGGGCGCATCGAAGAGGCTGCGGCCGCTTCAGATACTTTATTTTACAACTATATAAACAGCGGTAAGATCGTCGGGCAGCAATGGGTATGGCAGAAGGGACCGCACGACTATTACTATTATGACGAGTACAATGACAGGGGGAGGGGACCGTCCATCCATAGTCATATTATGACGGATGCCAGGGGTGTGATCATTTCAGAAGATTTCACCGGGGTGGATTATGTAAAGGCCGTCGTACAGGAAAGCTTTCATGCCCGAAAAGGGAAGGCTTATTGGAAGAATAAATTCGAGGATGACTCTACCGCCTTCCGGAACGAGCTGTATTCTGATATAAATGGACCGACGGCGGAGTATGAGCTGATATTGAAAATGCTGGAGGGATCGCCCGGGGGGGAAATACATGTATTACCGGCCGGGGTAAGAAATTTCAAGCAGCTGGCGACCATCGAGGTGACAGATGAACACACCGGGCGGAAACAGACGTTGCGGCTGGTATCTTTTTCCGGCTTTGGCGGCGCTCCTTTCTACCTATGGTTTACCGCTGCGGGGAGATTCTTTGGATATGTATCCGACTGGTCGTCCCTGGTCCAAAAAGGTTACGAATCCCATATACAGTCCTTGCTGAACCTGCAGCAGGTGTATGAAGGAAAGTTTTATACAGATCTGTCGGTCCGCCTGCGGGAAAAGCCTGCCGGCGGTGTTGCCATTGTAAATACTACTTTATTTGATGCCAGGGCCGGCGCTGCGCTGCCACATCAGACCGTGCTGATGCGGGGAGATAAGATCGAAAAGGTGGGAGATGCCGCCCAGGTGACCGTTCCCGCGGGATATCGTGTCGTCAAAGGGGAGGGGAAATTCCTTATGCCCGGGTTGTGGGAGATGCATGGGCATTTCAGCAAGGAGCAGGGGCCTTTTATGCTGGCGCAGGGGGTGACGAATCTTCGGGATATGGGGAACAGCTTTGAGCTGCTGCATACCCGTGATATGATCCGGGAGGATTCGCTTTTAGGGCCTGATATCACGTATATCTCCGGCTTTATCGACAGGGCCGGTGAGCTGGCTGCGCCCACGGGTGTACTGATCAATAGTTTGGACGAGGGGTTGAAGGCCATAGCGGATTATAAACAAAAAGGGTATGATCAGATAAAGCTCTACAGCTCCATCGATCCGGCCTGGGTAAAACCGCTGGCGGACAAGGCGCATGGTCTGGGGATGCGGGTCTGTGGTCATATACCCGCCTTTATGACCGCAAGTCAGGCAGTGGATGCCGGCTATGACGAGGTGACCCATATCAATATGCTGATGTTGAATTTTTTTGGGGATACGGTGGATACGAGGGGTATGAACAGATTTTATCTGCCAGGCCGAAAGGGCTATACCATCGATGTGAAAGGGGCTGCGTTCCAGCAATTCGTCGGTCAGCTGAAGACGCATCACACCGTATTTGATCCCACGCTGTCCGCCTTTGAGGACTGGTTTACCGATCTGCCCAAACATATGGCAAAGAAGTATGTGCCCATAGCCGCCTATCTGCCGGCGGAAATAAAAAGAGGCGCCATGAGCGGGACCTATATGGATGCGGATTCGCTGATCGACACGTATGCAAGGTCTTTTGCCAATATGAAGAGCATGGTAAAGGAGCTGTATGACAATGGGCTTATCGTTCTGGCCGGTACGGACGGTGGTATCGTTCAACATGAGTTGGAAATGTACAGCGAGGCTGGCATTCCCAATGCGGATGTATTAAGGACCGCCACCTGGTGGCCCGCGAAAGTATCCGGGAAGGATGGTGCATTAGGCAGCATAGAGGAGGGTAAAACGGCCAACCTGATCCTCATAGATGGCAATCCCCTGCAGGACATGCATGATATACGAAAGGTCTTTCTTACCGTGAGATCGGGAGAATTGTACTGGCCCAAAAGCATTTATGGGGCGTATGGGTGGGGATATTATTACTGATCCGGGGTGGCCCCAGGCTTCTCATCATTTGAAAATATTTAACAAAGGCAATTCCTACCTTTGTCCTGTGGACCAAAGGTTCACTAAAAGACTTGAAATGATGAAAAACTCTTTATTTCAGCTGGCAGCGTTTCTATTGCTGCCCCTGGCTGTTATGACGGCCTGCCGATCTTCCAGGAGCAGCGGTTCTGCGCAGGAAGGACAGGGACAGCCCAGCAGCTGGCAAAAGCAGCCTTTGACCATCGATGGTAGTGACAGTGACTGGGTAAGACCTTTACCGGGACTCGATGCTGCGGAAAAGCTCACCTATGCCATGACCAATGATGCGGATAATTTATATGTCATGATTTCCACCAAGGATGCCGCTGAGCAGAATAAGATACTTTCCGGCGGCATGACTGTGTGGGTGAATAACCAGGGGGAGAAGAACAGTGATCAGGCTATTGGGTTAGGCTTCCCGCTCGACCCGCATAGCAATCGGGAGAAACAGCTGATGGCCGAAGCGCGCCCCGAAGTGTATAAGAACAGGTCCGCCAAGCTGGACGATGCCGATGAATACGAGCTGTATGGTTTCAGCCTGGACGAGCCGATACAGCATTATAAATACGATGAGGAAAATAAGGAAGGGTTACAGGTCCGCATGAACTACAATCAATCCGGCGACCTGGTGTATGAGGCGAAGATCCCGCTAAAGGCCGTTTATCCCAAACTATCGCATTATACAAACAGAGAGCTGGCCGTAGGCATCTTCATCGAAGGTATACCGGCTCCTCCCGGCAGCAGAGGCGGTGGTGGCGGCGGCGGTGTCTCTATCGGGGGCGGTTTGGGTTTTGGATCGTTTGGCAGCGGCGGCGGTGTTGGGCTGTCCATCGGCACCGGCTCACTGGCCAGGATCGGCGGAGGCAAAGGATCTCCGTACAAGCCCAAAAAAATATGGCATGTGATGACCATCGACAAGCCTTCGACAAAGCCATTCTAATCAGTAGGCATTCACGTTATACTGTGTTGACCTCGATGTGTGGCCCGTTTGATTACCCGGGCTGTCTTGTGGTCGCCCGTATGGCTCCAGCCCGGAGGCATCCAGATGTAGAGGAATTTGTTCTTTAATCCAGGGGCCTTGGCGACGTCCTTGAACAGGCAATAGAACTCTCCGAAATACATATCGAGGAAGCTGCGGGTATTCACCGGGCGGGTGATGCCATATTCTATCTTTTCGGAAGTTTTTTCATCCTGGTAGGTCTTAAAGATGCGATCCCAGATATTCAGGAGATTGCAGAAATTGGTATCCATATACAAGGGATTGCGGGCATGGTGTACACGGTGGTGAGAGGGGGTGAGGATGATCTTCTGCATAAAGCCCATCCGCGCATCTTTCATGATATTTTCTCCTATATGGATAAAGGCGCCCCAGGTGCCGTCGATGGCCATGATGAGGAAGAGCAGCGGGGGATTGACGCCTGCCAGTATACAGATAGAGGTGCGGATCACATCTGCGTAGGGGGCTTCCAGGAAAAAATGCATATAGGTGACAGAGAGGTTCATGCTTTGGGGTGCGTGGTGGGTGGAATGGAGACACCAGAAGAGGCGTACTTTATGACCAAGATAGTGATAGACGAAGTGGGCAAGCTCCCAGATGATATACCCATAGATAAGCCAGTACCATTTGAAAGTGGAGTGGAAGGGAGCATATTTTTCCAGTAGCCTGATACAAAAGACCACGGCTGCGATGGAGATGAGGCGGGAAATAAACCTGTTCGCGATAAATACAAAAAAAGGCATCCGGTAATCCTCGATCCTGAACCTTTTATACACCAGGGCGCGTATAATCTCGATGAAGAGGAGAAAGGGGATCACCGGTGAGATGGCCGAGAGAAAACCATGCGGTGTGGACAGAGGAGAGTAATCTCCTTTGTGATACATGTCAAGCAGGGGACTCAGGCCGGTGAAGCCAATGAGCTCGTCATAGAGGGTCTTAAAAATATCCATGTTCAAACAAATATACATGATCCTGTTTGAATAAAAAAAAGAGCCGCCAACGGCGGCTCATCGAAGGATAGATATAGGTCTCTCATGTGTATAGGTGTCTTCTATTGTCCTGTTAAAACCCCGGGTTGTTCGGAAGCAGATTGGGATTTACATCCGTCTCCTGCTTTGGCACCGGGAAGAGCTCCTGATTGGCCGTGAACGTGGCGTTCCAGACCGTCTTGTGCCCTACAAAATCATCCCAATTACCGGTGACATCGTTATGCACTTTCAGGGTCCGTACCATGTCGAACCACATCTTATTCTCAAAGCAAAGCTCAAAATAGCGCTCGAGCCATACTTCATGCTCAAAATCCGTCTGTGAAGGAGTCCCTGTGATATCTCCCAGGTTAGCCCTTTCGCGTATCAGGTTCACATAGTGAATAGCATCGCTATTGGGGCTGCCTTCGGCCCTGTTGGAGGCTTCTGCATACATTAAATATACGTCGGCCAGGCGATATATCGTGTAGTTTAAATCGGATTTTGCCGTATTTGTGACAGCTGTCGAATCGAACCATTTATAAATGTAGTGATACTGGAAGTTGACTGTCGCGCCTGTCTTGATATTGGGGTAGCTGGTATAGAAGAACTGGCGTTCAGCAATACGCTTGTCCGATGGATCAAAGGATTGGATAAACTGATCCGTAGGATGAACAGAGCCATATTCATCCGAGTATTTGGAAATGCTCGAATAGTTGGGGATGGTCAATGCTGTCAGCGGGTTGTTAGAGTTGGCCGCTGCGGCATATTGTACTTGGAAGATGAACTCGCCCTTGTTCTTGTTGGCGGGCTTGATCATATCTGTGTAGTTCTGGAAAAGGCTGAATCCGCCGTTGTCTATGACATCCTTTGATCTTTTGGCGCTCTCGGTATAATACTGGTCGCCCCCTTTAATGGGATTGCCCGCATAGGTGAGATAAACATCGGCTAATATAGATTTTACAGCGCTCATGGATACCAGGCCCGTATTGTCCTGCCAGGGCAGGGTGGAGGACTCCGCCGTCAGCAGGTCGGGGATGATGACACTGTCATAGATACTTTTTGCCGGGCTGCGGGCTATCTTCAGGTTAAGGTCTTTCGGCACGCTGGTCACCATGGGCAGGGCGCCATACATCCTTACCAGGAAGAAATAATACATGGCCCGCAGGGCGTGTGCTTCGGCCAGCATATTCTTCTTTACCGAGTCGCTGACCACACCCGAATTGACCGTTGCCAGGCTGGTCAGGGCCAGGTTACAGGCGCCGATGCCCATATACATTTGCTGCCACCAGGTGTCTACGTAGAAGGAAGTGGCGTTATAGCTGAGGTTCTGGAAGTTGACGAATCCTGTCTGACCCAGATCGCTATTGGATTTGCCCGTCATGAATTCCATGAGGTTCCAGGTATTGCCTCCGTAGGAGGAAGGTTGTCCGTTAAGCAGCGCCTGGAGCTTGGAATAGCAGGCGTTGGTCAGGGCCCTGGCCTCTTTGGAATTGGTAATAGTGAAGCCAGGACTGAGGAAGTTGGTAGGCTTTTCTTCCAGGAACTTTTTACAGCTTCCCAGCGAGCCTATCAGTAAGAGCAGGATACCTATATTTTTAAAGCGTTTCATTCTATTAGTTTTTCTTAATGTGTAATTAAAATCCTACCGTCAGGCCCAGGTTCATTGTCATGGGGCGGGGATAGGAGAAGAAATCCAGGTTTTGGGAAAAGGCAGGGTTATTACCGTAGCTGGAATTGAACGTATCGACCTCCGGATCATAGCCTGTATATTTCGTATGCAGGAAGAAGTTCTGCGCGCTGGCAGCGATACGTACTTTGCTCAGCTTCATTTTCCGCACCGTAGCTTCCTGCAGGGTATAACCAAGGGTTATGTTCTGACCGCGGATAAAGGAGCCGTCCTCAACCCACCATGTGTCGAAGTGGGAGTCCTGTGCGAATTTGTAATTGCGTACCTGGGAGACCATGGTGTTCTGGTGGTCAGGCGTCCAGCCGTTGAGCACTGTCTTCAGGCTGTTGGCGATGGTTTGTCTGTCTTCGCTGGAGTGTTTGAAGGTAGCGGCTGTATTTACGCCCTGGACAAATCGGATGTCGAAGGAAAAGTCCCAGCCTTTATAAGCGATGGTGCTGCTGAAAGTGCCTGTCCATTTGGGATAAGCGCGGCCGATGATGCTGTATATGGGAGTTTTTCCATCCTTATCCATCAGGTATTTGCGATCGCCCGGCTTCAGGTTGACCAGGGCGGCTTCGGCGGCCTCGTCTGAGCTATATGTACCCAGGCGGGTCATGCCCCAGAAAGAGCCGATGGGTTTGCCTACACGGAGGATATTCGTTTGTCCCAGGAAGTTAGGGCCGGGGAAGATATCCGCGTTGCCATCGTTGAGCTTGATGATCTTGTTGCTGTTGGTAGCAAAGATGAAGTTGGTGCTCCAGGTGAGCTCGGGTGTTTTTATGTTGACCGTATTCAGGTTGATCTCGATGCCCGTGTTGCGTACCGAGCCGATGTTCTGATATACGTTGTTGGTTTGCATGCCGGCTGACCAGGGTATGGGTGTTTGCAGCAGCAGGTCCTTGGTGGTACGGTTGTACCAGTCGATGTTCATTTGGATCCTGTCCCGGAACAGACCCATTTCCAATCCTGCGTCCCCTTGCAGGGATTTTTCCCACTTTAAGTTCGGGTTGCCGATATAGTTTGGCAGCAGCGTGGACTGATTGGCGCCATTTAGCACGACAGTACCAGGCGTTATTTGTCCTTTGGAGAGCCCAAAGCCTATTTCAGAATTGCCCGTAAGTCCATAGCTGCCGCGGATCTTCATATAGCTGATGACGTCGCTGTGTTTCATGAAGTCTTCTTCAGAGATACGCCAGGCTGCGCCGATGGAGGGGAAGAAGGCGAACTGGTTGTTCGTCCCGAACCGGGAGCTGCCGTCATAACGTCCTGTGGCTGTGAAGAGGTATTTGTCGTCGATGTTGTAGGTGACGCGGGCGTAATAGGAGTTCATGGACCAGGTGGGTACGCTGAGGGATTGCGTCTGGTTCCTTACCGAGCCGGCCTGCAGGGAATTGTACTGGAAGAAGTCGTCGATAAAGTTCTGTGTTTCTGCATCTACCCATTCCTGTTTGTATTTCTGCCAGGAGGCGCCCAGCAGGGCTGTCATCTTCTGGCGATCGTTGATCTTCTTATTCCAGGTGAGATAGTTCTCCGACTGCCAGAAATAGTTATAATAGGTATTGATAGTGGCTTGTCCGCCCTGGTCCTGGGACAGGTGGGGGAGGTCCTGTGCGGAATAAAAGTTGTTCTTTTGTCCGCTGAGGTTATATCCAAAGTCCGACTTCAGGTCCAGCTCTTTTGTGAGGTGGATGATGAAGTAAGCGTCGCCCAACGCTTGTAAGTTATTGTTGAGCGAGTAACGGCTTTGGGAGATATGTACCGGGTTGGGTCCGCCTTCCAGGCCGGCGATATCGTTGTTGCCTGCCCAGCTGCCATCGGGATATTTGATAGGCACGATCGGCACTTCTTCCGTTACCATACGGGGCACATTGAGGGCGCCGTTGGCATCGGATACCATGCGTTGGGTGCTTCGGATGATATTGATATAGCCGCCGAACTTCAGCCAGTTGTTGACTTCATTGTCGAGCGTCAGCTTGGCCGTGTAGCGATTGAACCAGCTGTTGATCATAAGGCCATTCTGATCCAGATAGCCTAAGGAAGCGCTGAATTGGGATTTCTCGCTGCCGCCCTGGATATTGATGAAATGGTCATGGGAGAAGGCCGGCTTGTATACTTCTTTTTCCCAATTGGTATTGTAGAGCGGCTTGTCGTTGGCGTCAAAAAGTTTGGGCAGGCCGATGTGGTTCAGGGGGACTGGCGGGGTCCAAGTGCCGCCCAGGGGATCGAACTTGCTGCCATTGGCAAAGGACTGGTTATAGATCCTGACGAATTCATCCGAATTGAGTGTCGGCAGATGTCTGTTCAGAACGGCAACGTTGGCATTCCCATCGTAGGTCACGCGGGTGTCGCCTTTGCGGCCGCGCTTGGTGGTTACCATGATGACACCATTGGCGCCGCGGGCGCCGTAGATGGCTGTGGAAGAGGCATCCTTTAAAACTTCCAGGCTGGCTATTTCGTGCGGATTGATCGTATTGATATCGACACCCGTGACCCCGTCCACTACATACAGTGGGTCAAGACTGGAGTTGATCGAGCCGATGCCGCGGACACGAACCTTGGCCGGCTGACCGGGAGCGTTGCTGTTTATCATGACGTCCACGCCGGGTATTTTGCCTTCCAGCGCCTGTGAGACGTTGGGGACCGGGCGGTCCAGCAGCTGATCGCCTTTCAGGCTGGCTACAGCGCCCGTGAGGTCCGACTTTTTAGCCGTACCATAACCGATGACCACTACGTCATTGAGACCCGCAGCTATTTCCGTCAGCTTGATGTTCAGGGTGGACTGGCTGCCGATGTTCACGGTACGGGGCTGATAACCCACAGAGGTGAACTGCAGCGTGGCTCCTTCATCGGGGACGACGATGCTGAACTTTCCTGCTGCGTCGGTGCTGGTGCCGTTGGCGCTGCCGCGAACCGTCACGGATACGCCCTGTATGGGTTCACCTGCCGTGTTGGTGACCGTGCCTGTGACCGTACGAACTTTTACCTCAATTTCCGGAGCCTCCGAAGGGATGAGAGAAGGCAGTCTGCTCAGATGGTGGTCATCGGCATCCGACCGGGCATCGCGGCGATAGGAGATAACGATGGTATTGCCTACCTGTTCGTATTGCAGGGAGGTGTGTCTTAAAAGCGCTTCCAGAATGGTATGCACAGACCGGCCGTTCCAGGTAAGGTTGAGATTTGTCACCCGCCTGATCTCGCGCTTGTTGTAGGCGAAGGTAAAAGGGGTAAGCTTTTGTATCTTTTCCAGGGCCGTCACCAGCGGCTCGTTCTTCAGTTCCAGGGAAATAAACACTTTGTTGATGTCTTGACCACTAGCATCGCGAGCGCTTATTAACTGTATGCTGCACAGAAAGATAAGTATTATAAAAAAACTAATTCGCATACAATAAGGCAACCGTTTTTTGATTTGAATAAGCAGTTTCCGGCGCCCTTCGACAGGGTATAGCCGTTGAAACTCTGACAATAGAGAAAATGTCATAGTTTTGATTGTTTTAAATGATGAAAACTTGTTTAAGACAGGATACCTTCTTTCTTTAGACGAAAAGGTATTTTACAACCTGCTCCGGGTTCCAGCCGGAGTAGGTTATTTTATTTTTACGGTTTTGCTGTTTACTTACATCCTTCGCCAGTCAATTCAAATCCTCCACCTGCAGTGAGCCTGTAGTCCATGTTGTTGATCTTCGACAGAACTTTTACGATCTGTTCCAGGGATTCACCTTGTGTAAAGCTGGCGGTAACGTGGCAGTTTTCAGAGGCGGGGTTTGTGAGGGTGACGCCCACGTGGAATCTTTGCTGCAATTCATCCACGGCTTCTTTCATGCTGACGTCGTTGAATAACAAATAAGGTTTTTTCCAGGCAATCTCTTCCTTGGCATCGACCTGTATTTTTTTCAGCTTGTGATTGATCATGTCGACCAGGACCTGTTCGTTGCGTTTGAGGATGCTGAAATCACCGGTGCCGTTGTCCACTTTTACTTTTCCTTTTAGTACGGTGATCGTAAGATCTTTGTCGTGTGCGTTGATATTAAAAGCGGTGCCTAATACAGTGGTCGTTATAGGGCCCGTGTGGACGATGAAGGGGCGGGTGTCGTGACGGATATCGAAATAGGCTTCTCCTACGAGTGTCACTTCCCGTGTCTTGCCTGAGAATGCCGGATCGAAGTCGATGTGGGCATCTTTGTGTAAAAGGATCTTGCTGCCATCTGCCAGGGTAAGGCATTGGTCAGACAGGGGTTTAGGTACCGCGGCCAGTTTGGGAGCCGGGGCAGCAGTGCGTGATGAATAAATGTACCAGGTCAGAAAGGAGACAGATAAAAGAAGGATGATCGCTGCAGCGTATCTTAAAAATAATCTGTTGGGCCAAATTGATCTATTGCGTTGCCCGGGAAGGGCGGCGGGAGGCTGCTGCTGTATAATGTATTGTAATATCCTGTTGGCTGTTTGGGGGTCCTGAAGCCGTGAGGGGACATCCTGCGACCATGTCTCGTTGATAAGCTCTTTGAGGAGCTCGTCATTTTCGGGACGCGACAATAATTGGAACAGCTCCTCTCTTTCTGATGGAGTCGATGTCTTTTCATAATACCTGTGGAACAGGTAAGTCAATCGTTCAGGTACTCCCATGATGTAGTGTAATATCCGGACGAATGGGTCATTGAAAAATGTAACCCGTTTTCCGGAAAGGTTTAATGTCTGTCCCTCGGACAACGAACCATAGGTTCGTTCTGATAAAGACTGAAAAACCTGCCCGTAGGAGTATACAATATCCAAAAATCGAGTTTAGCAAATGCTCCAGAGGCTGAAAAGCAGGAGCAGTGTGCTGTCGGAATGAAAGTGCAGAATATCGCGGAGCGTTTTTAGCGCATGGACGAGATGGGTTTTTACCGTATTGCGGGAAATATTCAGCCGGGAGGCGATCTCTTCGTGCTTCATCCCCTGGTGGCGGCTCAGCGTGAATATAAGTTTTTGCTGGGGGGAGAGATGGTCGAGCGCGTGCCGGAGGCGGAGCTCATTCTCTTTATCGAGGAGCTGGTCTTCCACGAGATTGGCCTCGGGGTCGAGGAGGCGGGCCATCTGCTGGCGGGCGGTAGTTTCTTTAGCCAGAAGTTTTAGCATATCGAAGATCTGGTTGCGCGCGATAATGAAGAGCCAGGAGTCGAATTTGAGGATGTGGGGGAGCTTGTCGCGATTGAGCCAGACCTTTAAGAATACTTCCTGTACCAGTTCGTCTGCCATCTGCATGTTGCCGAACAATTGATAGGCATAGGAATAAATCTTTGGCCGATAGTGATGGAAGATGGTCTCGAACGCCTTATCGTTACCTTCGGCAACGCGGGCAAGCAAGTCAGTCTCGTCATGTAAAGGCAAGGTTCTGGTCGTATCTGGGATATTAGTGTCGAACATTACGCTACAAATTGTTTGTAAGCACATACCAAAATTATTTCAATTTCAGCACTGACCAAATTTATTTGGTTCATGAGTTTTTCTGTAGATATCTCTAATACATAATATGGAGTTCCTTTCCTTGGGGCGATCCTTGTAACGACCCTGGTGGCGGGAGCGGCATAATTTTTTGTGAAAAAACTAATGAATTAGTTGGTAAACTAATCGATTAGTAGTAGCTTAGGAGAAAAGTCGGAAAAGATGCAGAAGAAATTAGCCAAAAGAGAAGAGCAGATCATGCATGCCTGCTGGCATTTGGGCAAGGCGTTCATAAAGGACATCATTGCGGAGCTGCCTGATCCCAAGCCTCATTATAATTCCGTGGCGACGATGGTGCGGATCCTGGAGGAGAAGGGGTTTCTGGATCATGAGACGCTGGGGAATACGTTCAGGTATTATCCTGTCATCTCGAAGGAGCAGTATCAGCGGCATGCGTTTGATGATATCGTGAAGCAGTATTTTAATAATTCCTATTCGCGTATGCTGGCTTTCTTCGCGAAAGAACAAAAAATATCGAAGGAGGAGATGAATGAGATATTGGAGATCATCAAAAATCAAAAGAAATGATACCATATATCCTGCATGTAAGCATTCTTGTTGCCGCGGGGGTACTTTTTTATAAGCTGGTGTTAAAGAGGCTGACCTTCTATGTGCTAAACAGGTGGGTGCTGCTGAGCTGTCTGGTGGCTGCATTTTTGGTGCCGTTGGTGCCGATGCCGCGGGTATTGAGCTGGAGGACTTCGGAGGTTGTGGGGAGTGAAACTGTTGTTGTAGAAAGAACTGTTGCCAGGTCTGAGATAGCAGCTACAGTGAAGACTGTTGCGAAACCTTCTGCCAGGCAAGCGACCTCTGCTACACAAGCGACCTCTGCGAAGCCGAAGACTGCTGTTACCCGTACAACGACCACAGCCCATTCAAAAACTACTGCCCGATCGGAGACTGCTGCTCAAACTGTCACCCAGACTGTTGCTCAACCGGAGACTGTTGCAAAGCCGGAAACTGTTGCAAAGCCGGCGGCCACTATCAGCCCAAAGCCGTCTATCCGTTCGAAGCCTTCTGCCGGACCGGATGTTGCAGCCGACTCATCTATTTCTCTCAGGACTACTACCCGTCTGCTTTTCTATCTCTACTTGTCCGGGGTTGTCATACTTGGCGTGAACCTGCTGCGACAAATGATCCTCTTATTATTCCAACGTTACAAAGGACCTGTGATCAGGGATGGTCATTACCGTATCGTCACGAAGGCCGGCATGCAGGGCCCCTGTTCATTTGGAAATATCATTTTTATCCATCCCAGCGAGTACGACACCGAGACATATCAACAGATATTGCTGCATGAAAAGATCCACGCGGGCGGCTGGCATACATTGGACATCCTGCTGGCGGAGCTCGGCATTATATTTCAATGGTTCAATCCCTTTATCTGGCTTTTCAGAAGGGAAATGGAAAATAACCTGGAATTCCTTACGGACCGCAATGTGCTCCGGCATCCCGGCGTGGAAAGATCCGCTTATCAGCTGAGCCTGGTGAAAGTGGCCGCTCCTGACATATCATTTAACATTACTTCAAATTATAATCAGTCACTTCTAAAAAGACGTATTATCATGATGAATGCTCAAAATTCTTCCCGTCATACTGCCTGGAAGTATTTCTTCCTGCTGCCTCTTTTTGTGGTGCTGGCCGGAGTGCTGAATCGCCCGGCGGCGCTGGCTCAAACTGTCAAAGAAAAACCTTCCTCTCCGACAAAGCCAGTGAAGCCCACGGCTCACGCAAAGCCAACTGCTGCTGCTCCACCCACTATTACAGTAACGACTGTGCCTGAGGTATCTGCTGAGGTGGCAACGGATGCCGAGCCTGTTGCAGTACCTATTGTGGTCACGGATGCGCAGGGCGTTGTGCATGCTACCGTTGTATCCCCTGCCGAACCTGTTGTGGAGGCCAATGTCCATGCCGTTGTTGTGCCCTCCGTCAATGTGACGGTGTCACCTTCTATCTCGGTATCCATTTCCGATACTTCCAGACCCTCCTGGGTTGACAGGACAGAAGGCGCCTGGTTCATTGTCAGCAACCCGGATAAGGATAAAAAGGACGATAAAATAACGATCGAACTGCGCGGCGAGAATGATGATCATAATTGGAACAGCAGCTTTAGTGTTCCCAGGAGCCAGCTGACCTCTCTCAATACCGTAGGTAAAGTAGAATTCTCATTGACACGCGAGGCCGGCACCATTCATTTCACCGGTCAGTTCGACGGTGAGCAAGGTTTTGGCCACTACAAATTCCAGCCGGATGCCGGCTATCTGGCTCATATGCGGCAGAAAAAGCTTGTAGAAAGAGAGGATGAGCTAATGACCTTCTTTATGGTGGATATTAAAAAGAGCTATGTAGATATGCTGCAGGCCAATGGCTTTCCAGATATTTCTAAAGGACATCTTATTTCCATGGCCGCCCTGCACATCGACGAGGACTATATCAAGTCCATACGTGGGTCGGGATATAACGATATTTCAGAAAGTCAGCTCATCTCGTTCAAGGCCCTCCATATCGACAAGCCTTTTATAGACGACCTGCGCGGGGCAGGCTATGATCATCTCGAGACATCAAAGCTTATCACCTTCAAGTCCATGAAGATCGACGGCGACTATCTGCGCAAGTTCCCGCCTTCCACTCCCGCCCATGACATCGTCACGTACAAATCCCTTCATATCGACAGCGCCTATGTGGCTTCGTTGAAGAAGGCAGGCTATCCGGACCTTTCGTCCAGGGACATCGTGTCGCTGAAGTCGATGAAGGTGGATGCCGATTATGTCAAAGGATTTAACGACATCGGCTATAAGGATATCCCTGTCCACACGCTGATATCCTTCAAATCAATGAATATAACACCCGAATATGTAAAAAGCTTTTTGGAGGTGGGTTACCAGGACATCCCCGCAAATACGCTGATATCTTTCAAGTCCATGGGTATTACTCCTGAATATGTAAAGAGCTTCAGGGCGGTGGGATTTAAGGACATCTCCCGGGAGAACCTGGTATCCATGAAATCCATGAATATCACACCAGACTATGTAAAGGGCTTTTTGGACCTGGGCTATAAGGATATCACCCCACATCATCTGACCTCGCTGAAGGCAATGAATATTACTCCTGAGTTCATAAAAGCATTTAATGCCATCGGCTTTAAGGATATTCCGCTGAATCAGCTAAACTCTTTAAAGGCAATGGGGGTCACACCGGATTATGTGACCAAGATGAAAGAGAAAGGATTTGTTTCGGACGACCTGAACAAATACATCCGCCTGAAGAATGCGTTTGATTGAGCTTCCTTGAAAAACCTGCCGCGCTAGCGGCAGGTTTTTTTTACCTTTACCTGAATGGCGAGACTCATATCTCCCGGCAGGAGCCGGATCATGGTGGCAATTTTCTTCTTCGTATCCGGGTTTGGGTTCTCCACATGGGCGTCCCGTATTCCCACTATTCAGCAGCAATTACATTTGAATGAAGCACAGCTGGGCGCTGTATTATTTGCGCTGCCGGTAGGGCTTATGCTGACATTGCCCGTCACCGGTGTATTGCTGAGCCGGTGGGACAGCCGTATCATCATGATGGGAGGGGCTGTTTTTTTTAACCTTATGTTGAGCATGATAGGTTTTGTCACCAGGACCTGGGAGCTGGTGCTGGGATTGTTTTGTTTTGGAGCCTCGCGCAACCTGTTAAATATTTCTGCCAATGCCCAGTCCATCGGCGTGCAGGCCTTGTATGAAAAGAGCATTATTGCCAGATTTCATGGCATCTGGAGTCTGGCAATGTTTGGGGGCGCTGCCCTGGGGAGTGTGATGGTATCGTTTAAGGTTTCGCCGGGCTGGCATTTTTTGGTGGTAGGGTTGTCCCTGACCTTATTATCCTGCTATGCTTTCCCCGGCAGCCTTCCTCAGCAGCCTGTGGCCCGGGAAAAAAGGCCCTGGTTTGCGCTGCCTGACAAGGCGATGGTGAAGTTTGGTCTTATCTCTTTTGCGTCGATGGCCTGTGAGGGTACAATGATCGACTGGAGCGGTATTTATTTTCGCAAGGCGGTGAATACAACTCCAAAAGTGGCGACCCTGGGGTTTGTCGTATATATGACCGCCATGACCATGGGCCGGCTGACGGGGGACAGGGTGACCAACCGGTATGGCATTAAGCGTACGCTGACCTATAGCGGATTGTTCATCGGATCCGGGCTGCTGCTGTCGGCGCTGTTACCTTTCCCGTTAACTGCCGGATTGGGATTTATACTTATAGGGTTTGGCGTCAGCTGCGTGATACCGATGGTGTTCAGCATGGCCGGACGTTCGGCTGGTATAAGCAGCGGTTCGGCGATAGCTGCTGTTTCCACTGTAGGATATTTTGGATTTCTCCTGGTGCCTCCTATGGTAGGTTCCGTGGCCGAGCTGGCGGGATTGCGATGGTCCTTCGGATTGATGGCATTGTTTGGCATGGCTATTACGGTGCTGGTGCAGCGTTTGCTGACAGGAGAGGAGACCCCGGGAGCCGCCCCTCGGGATACTACAGCCGCTATTACTGACTAAACGGACCAAGGGTCCGTTGACCGAAGGCCAGACATTAGATAACATAGATTTTATCTATTAGACTATAGATAATTATGATCATATTCTATCAACTTCCCGCAGTACATTTGCGCCATCTTAACCGCCCGTCGGAAGACGGATGCCGGTGATACACTGACGATTTGCCCGCCTGTCGAAAAGATATTCCATCAAAAAATTAAATCACAAATATGTCCAACAGGATTTTATCAATTGGCGAAAAGTTTCCTGCTTTTAAGAAAAAGGCAGTTGTATCCATCGAGAAAGGAAAAGAGTTTGCAGAACTGACGGAAAATTATGCGAGCGCAGAAGGAAAGTGGACGGTGATGTTCTGGTGGCCGAAGGATTTCACCTTTGTATGCCCCACAGAGATAGCCGAGTTCAACAAGAAGCACAGTGAGTTTTCGGACAGGGATACGGTGGTGATCGGCGCTTCTACCGACAGTGAGTTCGTACATGCTGCCTGGAGAAGGGATCACAGTGATCTGCGGGATCTGAAGTTCCCCATGCTGGCCGACACTTCCAAGTCAC
>Ga0105237_10000894_pt1 | contig 40188 bp, 57 predicted proteins | sample KBSC24metaG_FD_81520 | JGI IMG/M metagenome (GOLD analysis project Ga0105237, IMG submission 81520) | Corn rhizosphere microbial communities from Kellogg Biological Station, Michigan, USA - KBS C2-4 metaG | ecosystem: Host-associated > Plants > Roots > Rhizosphere > Soil | place: Michigan, USA...
GGTCACATCCTGCAGAGTGGTGTTGGAGGCGGCCAGGAGCTGGTTGGCGGTCGTCCGGGAGAAGAGGCCGGCGACAGCGGTGTCCGTGGCGGAGAAGCCGGACTGTTCGTTGCCGGCGCCGTCGGCAGGGTCGCCGGCACTGGCGTAAGGGATTCCGTAAACAGCGGTAGCGCCTGCCATGTCTGCTCCTAGCCGATTCCACCGGGCTGCTGAGCCCGGAAGCTGATGTTCATGCTCCCATCCACGCCGGTCAGCGGGAGGGTGAAGTCCGAGATGATCTGGACCGAAGAGGTGCGGGCCCTTCCCGACGGTTCATGGCCGATAAGCGTCAGGGCATCCCCGAGTTCCAGTGAGGCATCCGGGATGCAGTTAACCCTCCAGACCTGGGTCAACGCCTTCGACTGACGCAGATAGGAGCGGGCGATCTGTTGGGCCTGAGATGGTGAGGTGATCGTCTGCACCGATATCTGCTGGGATTGGGTCCCGAACTTGCCGCCGATATAGGTAGGCGATGTGGGATCTCCGTCCGAAGCGGAGCCGTAGACCGGCGTGGAACCGTCGGTGCGCTCTCCCACGACATAGATCTGGTTTGCGACTCCGGCTCGAGAGAATCCGTAATTCCATGCGTTCAGTGTTCCGCCCTGACCGTCGGTGAGCGTCAACAGTGACGGGGAGTCGTCGTCCCAGGCGATGGTCCGCATTACGAAATCTCCGTTGGCCAACGGGTACCAGTACATGTTCGCCGCATTGGCCAGCTGATCGCAGGCCGCCGCCCGGTCCACCTGCCACACCAGATTCGGCGTACGGGCCGAGGTGCTGTCGAAGGTCCCGAAGGTGGCGTCCGGGATGGCCTGCTTGATCAATTCGACGAACTGCGTGGTGATGAACTGATCGATGTTCGACTGGCGGGGGGTGGGGAACAGCGCTCCCGCGATGTCTCCGGCGCGGTCGACGGCGTTGAGGGTGACATCTCCGTTACTGCCAAGACCGATGTCGTTGATGCGGCCGAAGAAGACCTGCCATTCGTACTGAGGGCCACCGAATCCTTCGATGCCCTTGAAGATTTTCAGCTGGTTCCCCGCCGGATAGAGGAGGTCGTCGGAGGTGTCCGGAAAGAGGTTGGGAGTGACGCCGATCTGAACGGTCCTGGCCACCCGGGATGCCAGTGTGGCCGAGACGGAGCCGGAGACGATTGGAAGCCCGGCATCCCCGTAGCCGTCGATACGAGCACCCTGACTCCACACCTCCACTCGGCAGGTCGGCTTGTGCGGACCGGCCAGCAGGGAACGGTAGAGGCCGTCGAGTCCACCGGAGAGCATGTCAGCGACCCTCCAGTAGATCTTCCCAGGTACGGCCGCCGGAGTTCACAGCCGACCAGCTGGCGAAATCGGTCAATACCTGAGCCCAGGTTCGGTATCCGGGGTCGCTGCCCACCAGTGAGCCGTCCCCGTAGAGGAGCCGCTGCCAGGTGACACCGGCCGCAGTGGCATCGGCATAGGTGTTGTACAGGCCGCCGTTTTCCACACAGAGATCGATCCATCGGGTTCCGAGAACCCCGAAGCCCAGTCCGGCCGGTCGATCCACCACCACATAGGGCAGTGACATCAGCGTCCACTGCCGGGCATAGTTCCGTGAGACCCGACTGACTGGAACATCCCCAACGGAGATGTAACGGCTGTTGTAACCATATTTGGCCGGCAGATCCAGTAGCAGGACGGTCCCGTTGGCCAAGAGGTCGAGCATCAGGTCCCGATCGTCGAAGGTGCGACAGATCAGGTTCAGGGCCGATGTCCTCGGCCCTCGGACATAGACCTGCGGTACCGGCGTGGAGCGGTCGTTGACCGTGGCGTTCACGGTCTGGCTGGCCAACGTCTCATCGTCCATGCTCCGGAAGAAGATGCCCTCGCCGGGGATGCATTCCGGAAGTGGAGCGTTTGTGCCCAGCGTGACCCTGCGGTTGTTGGCCGGGTAAAGAGGGTCGCGCAGCCAGATGGAGCCACCGGCCTGCAGGATGACCTCGCTGGAGGTGGCGGTGAGGGCGGAACCGGAAAGGGCGTCGGTGCGGTAGGTCAGGGAAACGTCGAACGGGGCCTCCGTGTCATAGATGACCGCCAGCCCCCCTGACAGCTCCATGTAGTCACCGGAGGCATCGGTCGAGGTGTTCGGACGCACCACGGTCTCCGTGCCGTCGGCGGCGATCCTGACGACCCGGGCGAAGGTGACGGCCGGCGTGGCCGACCAGTTGATGGTCAGCAGTACATATCCGGCGGCCGGCACGGGGGTGGCGATGATGTCGGGCATCAGGCGGTCCTAGCTCCGAAGGCCAGCTGGCGGGCGGTGTTGTCGTTGGCCACGGAGACCCGGGTGTCCACGATGTCGGTCAACTCCCGCTGTCCGATGTAGACCTTGACGTCGACGTTCGGCACCGATGAGTGAAGGTCCAGCCTGCCGAGGAGTCCGGACTCGCTGAGCAGTTCACGAGCCCTGGCCGCGTCATTGGTCGGTAGCACCACTTCGGGACCGGCCTCGGCCAGCAGGGCCAACGTCGGGTGCTGTAGGAAGGCACCCCGGGCAAGCTTCGGGATGTGCGGTATCCCGCCGGGGATGAAGTGGCCGACCTTGTCGATACCCTCGTTCAGCTTCCCGATCACATAGTTGATCTTGTCCTTGAGGAAGCCGAAGATGGTGTCGGAAATCGAATGGATCAACTTGCCCGGGTGAGAAAGGCCGTTCAGGAATCCGGTGACCAGCTTGATACCGCTGGCCACCAGCTTGGCGGTGAAGGACTCGATGCGGTGTGGCAGGTCCTTGACGAAACCGACGATCTTGTCGAAGGTGCCGGTCACGGTGTCGATGGCGGTGTCGAAGGCCTCCTTGAAGACGTGCTTGATCGTCCTTCCCAGCGAGGACAGTCCGGCGGCGATCTTGCCGGGGATCTCGTGGGCCCGATCGATCATCTTGGCCGTGAAGTCGCTGACCCCGTCGACCACCTTGTCCCACTCGTCGGCCAGGAAGCGCTTGAGCTTGTCGCCCAGGTTTCCGATGGCCGAGACGATCTTTCCGGGAAGCTTCGTGAAGGCGAAGATGACTAGGCCGATGCCGATGCCGATCGCGATCAGCACGGCGTCGAACGCCTTCTTGATGGCCTTCTTGAGCAGCTTCTCCAGGTTCTCCGGGAGGTGGGTGAAGAAGTCGCCGATCTTGCCGAACCACTTCGGGATCGTCTTGGTGAAGAAGTCCGCGATATCCCCGCCGACCTTCTCGAAGAACTTGCCCACCTTGCCGGCGATCTTGCCGAGGGCGTCGAACTCCTGAACCGCCATCGAGGCGAACTGGCTGACAAACGGGATGATGAACTCGCTGAAAAGCTTGTTGAGCGGCCTCAGGATGAAGTTCAGCGCCATCAGGGCCGGCACCAGGACGGCATTGATGACGGCGGCGATGATCGGCAGGACGGTGGCGAATATCTGCAGGGCGGCGATCGTCTGCGCCGACAGCAGATCGACGATGAGAATCGCCAACTGGCCGAGGACCGGAAGGAGCTCCTTGATCGTCGGGGCAAGATCGACGAGTGTGAGGGCAAGCGTCTCGAAGAGGTCGATCAAGACCTTCGAGACCTCCGGGGTGATCTGCTTGAACACATCGGCCAGGACCTGGGCGAAGATGACAAGAACCGGCGAAAGTGCATCGATCGCCTTCTGTAGGCTGGGCAGCACCGGGATCAGGGCATCCGCGATCGCCTGCGTAATGACGGTCAATGGCGGCGTCAGCAGGGTCAAGACCTTGACCAGCTCACCGCCGAATAGCTTGACCAGCTGGGATACCAGTGGCAGCAGCGGCTTGACGATGGCCGAGATCGAGCCGAAGAAGGTATTGAAGACCTGGAAGAAGGCGGTCAGGGCACCGGACTTGTCCAGCTCCTTGAAGATGCCGGCCAGCTCCTGGAAGAACGAGATCAAGGTGTTGCCGCCACCGGCCTTGGCTCCGGCGTCGAGCAGGGAGCCGACGATGCTCAGCAGCGAGCCGGCAAGCTTCAACAGTTGATCCCCGGCGACCAGGGCGTCATCGAAGAACTTTTTCAGGGAGCCGTTCGCCGCCGCCTTAGAGATGAATGCGGCGAACCTCGCCGACACCTTCTCCAGGCCGCCACCAAGGCTTTCCAGCAGAGGACCGGCCACCTTTCCGATCTGCAGAAGGGCGGTGATGAAGTTGCTGAGGATGGGGCCGAGATGGGTCAGGGTGTCGTCGAAGCTCAGCAGAATGTCATTGACGAGCCCGATTCCCTTGCCGCCGAGGAGGGTGTTTCCGGCCTGGGCCAGCTGTCCGCCGAGGGTGTAGGCGATAGCCCCGAGGCTGTAGTTGAGCGTGGTCAGGGCCTTGTTGACCGTCCCCAGGGTCAGGTCGTTGAAGGATGCGAAGAAGGAGCCCTGGAGCTGAATCTTCAAGTCGTGCAAGGCGGGCTTGATGGCCAGCAGGTTCTTCACGAACTTCTGGGTGCTCGGAGCAAGCTCCGCCATGTCCTTGTTGAACTGGGCGACATCGGTGGTGGATTCCTTGACGATCGCACTGAGGCCACCGAAGGAGACCTTCAAGATGCCGATGGCGGCGGCGCCACCGATGGCGGCCGGGACCAGGGCGGCCAGGATTCCGACGGCCGGGGCCAACGTTCCGGCCAACTGGATGGCGGCCGGAGCGGCGGCGGCGATCCAGGCGCCGATGGTCTTGATCCAGGCCGGAGCCAGCAGCCTTCCCAGGTTGGAGATGCGTCCCCTGGTCTTCTTCTCGACCGAGTCCCCGATGGCGTCACCCATCTTCTCGCCGACCTCATGGCCGATCCTCTGACCCTCGGAGACGAACTTTCCCCTCTCGTCGCGCAACCGACCGGAGGCGTCACGGATGAAGGACTTGCCGAATCCGTCGCCGGCCCGTGATCCGGCCTTGTCCGCAGCCTTGACGATTCCGTCGAAGTCGTTGCTCTTCTCGACCTCTTCGGCGCCCTTCTTGACTCCAGCCTCGATCTCGGGCGCGACCTTATCGGTGTTCGCGTGGACGTCGATGTACGCGTCTCCGAGGGATTGCACATGCCCATCGTAGAGGCATAACGGCCCGAAACGATCTCAGCCGAGCATGGACAGGAACGCCTCGGACTCCTCTTCCTCGTCGAGGTGTTCAATCGAGGGCGGCATATCCATGTCGGCTTGGAACTTCAACCGCTCATCGGGGTCGTCGATGTGCTCGATATGCTGGAAATAGACCGCATCCACCCAGGCCGCAAGTGGGATCGTCTGCCCGTCCACGCCGGCCATGACCAGGCGTCCATTCACCCTTGACCAACGATGGATGTCGGATGCGGCATAGGCCATCAGCTTGAGCGCCCACCACCAGGGACGTCCGGCGGCATTGCTCAGGACGTCATGCCCGGCCTCTTCGAGCTCCGTGAACGCGATCTTCCCCTGTCCCAGAAGATCCAGAATCCGGTCCTCGTCGTCCTCGTCAAGCCAGCCGGGGATGACCGCGCTGATATCCGTGGTGGTCAACAGTTCAATCCAGTCGGCGGCCGAGCGGCCCCTCATCTCGTACTCGACGCCGCCAAGGGTCACATAGACACTGCGGATTCCGAGGCTGGCCGTCGGGTCAACGGTTACCACTGCGGACTCGGCCTACCGGGACGGACTTCCTGGCCGGCTTGGACTGCTCGGGCTCGGCGTTGATGCCGTCCAGGACGCCGATGAAATCGTCGAGGCCGATGGAGGTGTCGACAAGACCGTCCTCCAGCCAATCGCGGTCGGCTTCCACCGTGACCATCTTGTCGATCACGTCGAGGATGAGGCCGACGGCCTCAAGGGCTCCGGAACCGCCCCTCTTGGCCCGTCGGGCGGCCAGGGCGATGACGGCCATCTGGCCCTCGGAGGGTGCGTTGAATCCGATCTCACGTTCACCGAACATCACGGTGAACGGCAGCAGCGCTTCGGTCTTCTTCTCCATGCCGAGAGCTTACAGCGGCGGTGTCGGCTTGACCTTGAATCCGTTCCGGGCCGCGACGATCCTCATCGGGATGGTCAGGAAGTAGGACCCCTTGGTGGCCGGATGCCAGACCAGCGGGAAGTAGGCGTACACCCCGCCGAAGCGCTTCCAGCGGAACTTCATGACCTTGAAGTTCTTCGCCCTGATCCAGTGAGCCTTGGTGCCGTTGTGGACAGCCTCGGCATATGGAGCGGTATTGCCCACCACTCCGAATGGACCGCTCTTGCGCTCCCTGACCCGGTAGAACATCTTCGAGGCGAGATGTCCGGTCGGTGGATAGGTCAGAGCGGGGTTACCGGCCCTTGGCCACTTTTGCGCGAGCTCCTTTGTTTCCTTGCACATCTTCGTCACCGGAGGTGTCGCCAGCCGGGAGGCCGTCGCCGCCACCGTCAGGTGATTGATCCTCACCTTCGCCATTGATCTCTCCCATCCGTTCGGTGCTGTCGATGCCAGGCATCTCGAGGACGATCGTCTCGGGACCGACGTCTATCGCCGTGACATCGGACAGCATTCCGGCCACCACCAGCTTCTCAACACCCGTGTCGGCTTCCGTATCGTAGGTGAAGATCAGACCCTTGGGCATGCCGTTGAAGGCGAAGTTGGTCTTGACGGTTCGGATCATGAACAGTCTCCACATCCGGCGATCTGGTGGGTGATGTTGATGGTTCCCAGCAGGCAGGCTCCCTGTGGCCCTGTTGGCGTCCATGCTCCGATCAGCATGGCGTCCAGCGGGTAGAAATTCCGGAAGCAGCAGGCCGCCTTCATCAGCGAGGTCATGTCGACCATCTGCTGCTGGAAGGCCGTCAGCCATTCCGCCGCCGTGGGGACATGCTGGACGGACCCTATAGGCGCACACCGCATGATGCCGACCTCGTAGACGACCCCAAGGGCTTGCTGCTGGCAGGGGATGGCCTGCGTATCGGGGGCCGGGAAGTCCTGGAAGGACGGGTAGACGGTGGAGACCCGGACATAGGCGGTGCCGCAGCGGCAGAGATCCTCGAATTCGGAGATGTCCTCGCCGGCCTGGTTCCCGGGCAGAAACTGGATCTTCTGCGGTGGATTTTCGGCAGCCTGTACCGCCACCGTCAGGCAGGCCAGAAGCTGCACTGAGGCGTTGTACGGGTCAATCGCGCCGCCGGCCATGGATCAGCCCGTCGTCGGCGGGTTGTCGTAGTTCAGGGTAAAGGTCGTGGAGGTCCGATCGAGGGCCTTGCCGACCTCCTCGGCGATGACCTGACGGAGGGCTTCCATATCGATGGAGCCTGCGGTGCCGGGAGGAAGGGCGGCGATGGCGGCCAGGATCTGGTCGGCCTTGTCGGATGCGGCGGTGGCGTCACGGGAGGCGATTGCCAGCTCCGAGCCGGCCGAGAGCTCCGGGTTTCCGGTCGAACCGGCAGTGTGCCAGACCTTGTTCTCGATCTCGGCTGCGGTGGGTGCGGTCATGTCTTGATTGTCCTTCGTCCAGAAAGCGGAAAGATCCTTGGCTCGGTCCAGATCGGTGTCGTGGCCACCGATGCTCACGCCGTTGTGGTACTGCTGCACATCAGCCCTGATGTCCCAGCCGGAGTCATTCGGGTTGGCCCGCATCTGGGCGATCGTGGTGCCGGCCGTCGACCACGCATAGGTCTGCCAGAAGTGGTCCGCCAACTTCTTGTCGGCGAAGTACTTGATCGTCCTCTTGCCGCCGTATACGCCGGATGTCGTCACACCCTCACGGAATGCGGTCCCGTATGGACCGACCAGAGACTCGAGCTGCTGTGCGGTGGCATTGAAGTCGACCGTGAATCCGATCGGCCTGGAGTCCGGGAAACCGATTGCTCGGGCCTGTCGACGAGCCTCGATTCCATCCGGGATTCCGCCGGCTCGACCCGAAAGGGACCTCTCCCGGGTTGTCTCCCACACCAGCCCGACGGCGATACCGGCATCAAGGTAGGCCAGACACTCATCCCTGGTCAGGTTCTTCAAGACGTCATGGCTGACGTAGCCGACGATGAAGTGCTTCCCGGCCGCGACCACCTGGGCCGGTGTGGGCCTGCTCCAGGCCGCGTCGATCCCCTCGATCCAGGTCATGATGTGGTCACCCGGTTCACCATGGTGTCCGGCGAGTAGACCCGAAGGCGATGGGTGAGCCCGGCCGGATTGAAGCTACGAATCACCTGGTCCACCTCCACCAGACCGGTATACCCATTCCTGAGAAGGGTATCCACGTCGACCATGGAGATGCTCACACCCTGGCGAATCAACTGGGTCACCCGGCCGGGAAGGCGACATTCACCACCGACGCAAGCCTTAGCGAACTCGCAGGCTAGAGAACCCCCGGCGATGAGGACGGAGTTCGGGACGGGGTCTCCCCGGAAGTAGGTGACATCCCAGGTTCCGGCCAGACCAGCCGCCAGGTTGTAGTCCTGGCAGACCGGCCAACGATCTCCATCCTGGCGTACGAGCCATTGACCATCATCGACCCGGTAAGCGGCGGGGTCGATGACGATCCCATCGACTCGAACCTCAGAGACTCCAGCGACAGGGCCCGGCAGCCAGGCCTGAGTGAACGGTAGGGGTTCACAGCAGCACCTTCCGACGCAGCCGCAACCAGCGTTGTACCACTGTCCGTTGAAGATGTAAGGCCAAAAACTGCCATCGCTCCACCATACCCCGAGGCCGTTGTACTGGTTGTTGAAGCAGGGACGCACGGTAACCGGGCAGACCCCGAACTGCCGGCCGGTCGCGGCCCACATGACGTCGGTGGCCCACTGTGAGGCACGGGTCTGCACGGCCGGATCGAAGGCGTCCCAGCCGGAGCAGCATCCGGTGTCGAGGGTCCAGACGCAGGGGCTACTCATATGTCCTCATCTTCCGTGCCGGGGATGCGAGCAATGCAGCAGGTCGTCCGGAACTCCTCACCAGTACAGCATGCCCCACGGGCCGGCGTAATCCGAGCGGAGATCACCTGACCGAATGCCTCTTCGGAGTCGATCGACGGCGGATGCAGGGTGATCGTACTGGCCGGCGTCAGAGCCCGGGGAAGCCCGAAGGACTCGGTCGAGGGGATCGAGGCCGGGGAGAGGGTGACCGAGGCCGATGCCGAAGGCGTCGGAACCGCCTCGGCCGTCAGGATGCTTCCCGGGTTGCGGGTCGCCGATCCCGGGGAATCCTGCGGAGTTCCGAAAGTCTCCGAGGTCGGGATGGAGGCCGGTGAGAGGGTGGCGCGGCCGGGAGTCTCCGTCGGAGTTCCGAAGGCCTCGGCCGTTGCGATGGAGGCCGGCGAGAGGAGAACCGCTCCCGGCTGTGAAGCGGCAGCCCCGAAGGCTTGAGCCGAAGGAACCGAGGCGGGGGAGAGGATGACCGCGCCCGGAAGGTCGAATGGCGTCCCGAAAGCCTCAGCGCTGGCGATGGAGGCCGGAGAACGGGTCACCCGGCCTGGCTGGGACTGGGGGGTTCCGAATGCCTCGGCCGAGGTGATCGAGGTCAGCGTGATGGTGACCCGGCCCGGCTGAGATACCGGCGTCCCGAAGGACTCCGTGCTGGCGATCGATGCCGGGCTGAGGGTCTGGACCTGGGCGCCGGGATAGTTGACGTTGGAGACCGCGAAGTCGTCCATCCATTCGGCGGGCAGCGACGCGATGGCCACGACCTGGCCGAAGTTGATGGCGTCGATATTGGTGACCGACCCCATGTTCTGGCCGGTGGTGGACAGAGTCCCATTGGCGACCGGAGTGGAGCTATCGGCCACGAACAGCTTGACCTCACCAGCCCCGGTGGTGGTGCCGTTGCCGGGAGTGCAGAAGCCCTCCACCCGGTTCCACTGCGAGAAGGTGAAGGCGGCCGTCATGGTGGAGATCAGGGAGTTGCTAGTGTTGCGGAGCTGCAAATGACGGGTGTCATCGAAGGTGACCCGCAACGCCTGGACGGTGTCGGTGGTTCCACGCAGCCGGCATAGCGACGGGTTGGTGGCCGCGACGATGGAATCGATCCAGAAGTAGATCCGAAACCACCAGGTCCCCGAGGCCGTCAGGGTCCATGTCATCGACGAGGTGGCCGACGAGGTGGTGGAGATCTTTACCGACTGGGTGCCGTGGGCGGCATGGGTGTTGTCCGAGATGAGGACAGCACCGGTCGATGAGGTCGAGTTGAAGGCATCCCCGGATGAGCCGCCGGAGTTGGCGCTGGTGACAGTGTTGCCGTTGGGGATGCCGTTAACGATGTTCAGCTTCGACGCCATGTCACACCCCCTCGGTTATGGTGGTCGCCATGACGTATGGGGATTGGGCGATGCCGTTGCTCCCGGCCGGCGAACCCTGGATGAGAGCCATCGACCCGATCACCGGCGAGTCGGTCGAGTCAGAGCTTGAAGATCTTGCTGGCGCCACTGCTCCAGGCGATGACGATATCGCCACCATTGGTGAGCTGCGGAAATCCGGTGACGGTGTCCCAGAGGGCGATGAGTCGGCTGGTTCCGGCGACCCCGGTGTCCTGGTACATGACGAGCTGAGTGATGGTGGACCCTGACGCCACAGCCGTGAAGGTCACATCGTCGGCGTCGAAAACGCCTGCCGTCGTGGTCTTGGTGGTCAGGTTCGCCGAGGTGGCAATGACACCGGAGACCGAGCTGAAAAACTGATCCGTGGCCAGGTTGGGGACATAGGCCGAGGAGACCGCGACGACCTTGATGTTGTCGGTGGGCATGTTGATCTCGGCCTTGAGGTAGCTCTCCCGGCCCTTGTCGTACAACGCGTTACTCATTGGCTAACCTGTCTCATGCTAGGTTTGCTAAATGACGAGATACCGATGGGTCAGACTGAGGAACCATCCCCTGCAGCCTGAAGCCCACTGGAAGACAGTGCCAAGGCATCGCCTTGTGCTCTGGGACAAGATTGGCCCGGGTCCACATCGGTGTCACACCTGTGACACTCAGGTGAACTGGGGCAGCGGCACCGGAAAAGGAGTTCTGGTGGTGGATCACCTGGACAACGATTCCGGCAACAACGCTCCGGACAACCTGGAGCCAAGCTGCCATGGCTGCAACTGCCGACGTGGACATCCACACAACATCAAGCCAGGCGAGACCTGGGCTTACATGACTGGAAGTCCGATTCGACATAGAGCCGAAGAGCGCATCTGTCCTTGCGGAACCAGCTTCTTGTTCATCTCCGCTGACAAGCGCCCAGGCAGGGGTCGCTTCTGTTCGCGCAGTTGCGCTCGCAAGAAGTGGTCTGCCTAACGCGTTCGCCACGGTGTGTCCGATCTATCTGAGATCCGACCGGCTGGGAGCTGATAACCAGATCCCAGCCGGTCCTCACTTGTCAGGTGGTGGTGACCGTCGTGGTCGACGGAGCGGTGGAGAAGTCCATCGGGCCGGAGGTGATCGTGAAGGTCGCGGCGGTCGCGTAGGTGTGGGTCGCGGTCAGGGCCGGGGTGGTGATCTCCACGACCGTGCCGTCACCCCAGTCCACATAGAGCGGGAACGTCGGAGCGGGTGCGACATGGAAGGTCAGGGTCGCGGCCTTCACCACGGCGGCGGCCGTCATCGACAGGCCCGGGACCGGGCCACAGCCACATGCGGCGGTCGGGGGAGCCAGATTGACCAGCTGCGCCCGTCGATGCGTATTCGCACCGATGGCCGTCAGCATCGGGCCGGGAAAGCCCTGGTTGGTACCGGACTGATTGGTCAGGACGTTATACGGGCCGACACCCCACGGGCTGTTGGCATTGGTACGCCCGGTGACCGTGAAGTTGGCGGCGCCGTTCTGCAGGGTCACATCGCCGATGGTGCCCTCGGTCACCCACGGCGCCAGGAAGTATCCGTAGTTGACCAGGCCGTCGGTGCAGGCGTTGGAGCCGCCGATACGGGTCCAGGTTTCCAGGGCGAAGTTCACCGTGTTGACCGAGCCCACGGCGGTGTCCCAGCCGACCACATTGGGGGTATCCGCGTCATCGAGGACGAGGGGTTCGCCGGACATGATCGACAAGAGCTGCGGGTCGACGTTGCAGAAGATCACGGTGATGTTGATCCACTTGAGGATCGGCGGAGCGGTGTCGGTGATACACGGCTGGGCGTCGGCGTTCAGGGCGAAGTAGTCCTGACGGGCCTCATACTCAGGAGCCTGGGCGACCGAGATCAGGCCGCTGGAGGTCACCTGAGCGCAGGCCCCGGTCTGGACAACGCCACAAGCGTCGAGCTGGGTCACGCGGACAGCCGGGACCCGAAAGACGGTGAAGCACTCAGAAGCCACTTTGGGTCCCCTTAACTATCGATCTTCTTCGGACGGCCGGGCTTGCGCTTTACCGGCGTCTGAACCTTGTCGTCCGTGTCTTCGGCGTCCTCGGCGCCCGTTTCCTGCTTGACCTTGAGAGCCTTGAGGTAAAGCTCGTACAGGTAGTCCGGCACCACGAAGGCGATTCCGTTGCTGCCATCCGAGGTGGTCTGGACGTGATTTGGGTCTTCGGCCAGGCCGAGCAGGAGCTGGGTATGGCCAGCCAGATCCTCGCGGCCTGGATCTACGAGCGCCATGTCAGGCTCCAAGGGTGATATCGACGGAGGCGTTGAAGCAGTCGTAGGCCACGACATACTCACGCTCGGCGTACATCCTGACCTGGTTGGTCACCTTGTCGATCGAGGCACCCCATGGGGACACGAAGATGTCCGAGGAGCGCCAGATCGACATCTGGCCGGTGATGTACCAGAAGCTGTGTCCGGCGGCCGGGGCGGTTCCGGTCGGGCCTACGTTCGCGTAGTCGCCGAAGGAGACGGCGGTGCCCATCTTGGTCCGCCAGACCTGACCGTCCTTGTAGACGTGACCATCGATCATGACCCTCGCCTCATCGGCGATCGGGATGTGGATGATCCCCGTCGGCCCGTACTGGTGGTACAGCCAGCCCTCCAGGGAGCCGATGGCCGCCGAGACGCTGGTGACCGCCGTGAGCGCCGTTCCGGCCGGGGTGTTGTTGGCCAGGCTCGGGGCCTGGGCGAATGTCCCGGCCGAGAAGATCTGTTCGACCACGGCCTGCTCGCCGGCCTGGAGCTTGGCCGTGACGAGCTGATCCCAGTCACGCTCCATGAACGGCAGGGTGCCGCACAGGAATGAGGCGATCACCACGAATGGGGTTCCGGTGATCGTGGTCAGGCCGTCGGTGAACGTCTTGGTGTCGAGATCCGGGATGCAGTTGACCTCGTAGCCACCCGGCAGGGAGCACAACGGAGTCGTGTAGAACAGACCACCCATCTTGGCGTGGTCCGGAAGCTGCAGCGGACCGTTGGCCGCAGTGAAGAGGCCGTAGCGCTGCTGGTTCGGGTTGGGGTCGGCCGTCAGTAGTACCGGCGGGATGACTGCAACCATCAGGTCTTCCTCCTTTCGTCAGATCTGTGGCTTGGGGGCCGGGCCGAAGTCCGGCCCCCTGTCCAACGAAAGGTCAGCAGGTGATCGTGTTCGTGCTGGTGCGCTGAGCACCCGACTCACCGGACGGGCAGATGTTGACGGTGTAGGCACGCGACACCGGGCACATCTTGATCATCGCCCAGCCGGTCTCCGTGAACAGCTGCGTCACCTGGTTGACGACCAGCTTGGTGCTGTCGTAGACCGAGTTCAGCGTGATGACGTCGGATACCGCCGCCACCCAGGTGCCGGCCGGGTAGACCGTGAACACCAGCGAGGTCGGAAGAGCCGTGATCGGGGTGTCCGCGCCGGGGCCGACGCCGGCCGAGGAGAACGCGTCCTGCCAGTCGTAGACGAAGTCCACGGTGGCGCCACGGGCCGCGAACCACGAGGAGATCGCCGAATCCATCAGGTTCGGGTCGTCGGTGGCGTTGCGACGCGACCAGTCGGCCCGCATCTGGGCGAGGACCCAGAAGGGCATCTTGACCTCAAGGGTCGCCGAGCGGGAGAGCCGCAGGCGGTACTTGACGTCGGTGATGGCCAGATCCACGGCCGCCATGATCTGGGTGACCACGGTGCCATCACCCGCGAAGGTGCCCAGCCCCGTCAGATCCACCGCAGTCGAGCCGGTGACCACGGCCGCCATCTGCAGCATGCCGATCTGGTGGGCCGAAGCCGCCAGCGCACCACGGATGAAGGTCGCCACGAACTCCGGGTAGGCCCGGTTCTGCAGGATGTTTCCGGTCAGGCAGAGGCCGGTCACGCCGAGGCGGTGATCGGTGAAGGACGGGCAGGGGATCTCCAGGCAGGTCTTGGTGGTACCGGAGATGACCTGGGCCTCGGTGAGGTTGAAGTAACCGGTACCGTCACCGAAGATCGAATCGAATTCGATGCCGGTGTTGCTGCGGATACCACCACGTGGGGCCTGGACCTCGGGGAAGCTCGGAATGCCGTCCATAGTGATCTGCAGACAGGTGTCGTAGATCGTGGTCGACGGGGAACACCAACCGGTCGCGGCCGTCAGGGACTGGCCGGGCTCGATCCGGTTGGAGGCCAGCAGCGAACCGCCCGGAAGGCGTGCCTCCGAACGTACGGCATCGAGGACTTCCTGGTCGGACTCCTGGCCGAACACCCGCATCTCCTGCGGGTAGTCACGGCGGATGACCGCCACGCCATGTGAACCCTGGGCGTTGGCGCCGAGGCCGTGGTAGCCGGCCGAGCGGGCCATGAACGCCTCGGCGACCTGAGTGAGGTCGAGCGTCTGGCCGGTGGCGAAGTTCGGGACATCGGCGGCGGCGATCAGCGAGCCGTACACCGGCTGGGAACCGGCGGGAACGACCTCGGATGGAAGAGTGCCGCCAGCGGCGATATCGGCGAGCGTCGGGATGATGACCGGTTCCACGGCGGGAACGACGGCCGCGACGACAGGCTCGACGACAGGCTCGACGATCGGCTCCGGCTCGACGACCGGCGGGGCGGTGGCAGCGGCGAGACGGGCAGCACGGCCGGCACGGGCGTCAAGTTCCGCCTGGGCGTCAAGGTCGAACTGCTGGAGGTCCTCGATGTCGGTGATGACATCCTCGCCGAAGGAGTCGAGGTTCGCACTCGCGAAGGTGGTCAGCTCCGTGAACTCGGTCCGAGCCGCAGTACGGAGGTCGTTGATTGCCGCGACCGTCAACTGAGTGAGGTCCGCTGGGCGGATGAACTTCATGTGGGGCCTTCCCAAAGGAGACGTGTATGTCCTTCGATCCGGCCCACAGCCAGCAACCTATGTGTAGTTCAAGTATTCGCAGGTCTTCCACCCGCTGAGACGCAGTGTAGATCTATTCGGGGCAAAAACAAACGGACCCGCATCGAAGGCGAGTCCGTTTGCCTGGTAGCGGGTTACCCGCACCTGAGTTCAGTGTGGCTCAGACGACCGGCGGGCCAGGATCGGCCGCTCGCTGGTTCTCCACGAGGGTGGTCAGCTGCTGCGCTCGCGCCTGCAGGTCGGCCGTCACGGCGGCCAGGGCCGCCGGGTCCCTGCCGGCAGCGGTGAGTGCCGCCGCCACATCGGTGAGGAAGGTGGCCTGTTCGTCCACCAGGGTGGTGACCGAGTCGCCAAGTACGACATCGGCCGCCTGAAGGTCTTCGAGGGCAGTCACGATCTTGTGCTCCATTCGTTCAAATGCCCGCATGATGCTGACATCGGATTTCCGGTTGTTCAGATGGGCGACGATCAGGTGCGCGTCGGCCGAGTGAAACGCTACGGCAATCAATACCCCGTCGCGATAGATGCCATGCTGATCGGCACCGATTCGCCAGGAAAGGCTCATGATCACTTCTTCTTCCTGGTTCCGCCGCCGGCCCGGGTGATCTCGATGACCGCGTTCATCTCACCGATCACATCCTTGGTGGTCCCGTCCGGAAGGGTCACCGTCCAGACCGTGTTGTCGGGGGTCTGATTTCCGCAACAACCAGCCATGTCAGCTCTCCTTCGCGTCCGGGATGGCCGCATCCATGACGACCATGTTGTCGACCTTGACGTAGGTATCCAGGTAGGACTCCCCCTGGTCGCCGTTGTACGTGACTTCGTAGTACTTGCCGTCCGGCAGTGTGGTGCTCAACAGGGCCTTCCAGTTCTGGAGGGTCTTGCTGAACCAGACGACGTAGACCTCGTAGTCGACCGGCGGGTCACTCTTATCCAAGGTCTGATCGACATGGCATCGAACGATCCACTTGGCCTTGCCCTGATAGTCCATCTACTCCCCCATCAACTTGGCGAGCCGACCGACCCGCCCCATCTGTTCCCTGGCCACCACTGTCGCCAGACGTTCCGTGCGGCGCTCTCGAGCCTGAACCTCATCGGCCACTGCGGCGACGGTTACCGGCTCGGACTCCTCTTCCACTTGTTCGGCATCCGCGATCAGCACCGAAGCCGCGGGCGATTCGTCACTGACCATGCCGGCCGCCACCATCGAAAACTGAACGCCGTTGACGACCTCGGTCACAGGGAAACCCGGGCTGTTGACAGCGAGTGCCGCGATGAGCTCAAGTCCGCCTGTCTCCTGGCAGTAACGCCAGTCACCCGACAGAGGGGAGCGGCGCAACTCGGCCACCCGAGCTGGATCGAGGCCTGCCACCAGAGAACCCGCAACCCAATCGCCATAGCCGTCACGCCCGGCTCGCACGATCGCAACCACTGTTCCGGTGTGATCGTAGTGTTCGACGGCAGCTCGCATAGCAAGCGACGTTCCGGCGTGACCGGTGCCGAGGGTGATCTTCCCAACCGCGATCCGTTCTCCATTGGCGCAGACTACATCGCCCTGGTGGAAGCGGGCATATTCGGTCTTGGAGTCCGGAAGGGTGATGCATACGTTGGAATACCCGGTGTGACACACCCCCAGCTGGCCGAGGTGACCGTAGACCCGACCCTCGTCAGTGATCTTGAGGCGTGTCGGCCCGGCCAACTTCGGGTCGTAGAACCATTCGGCCGGAGGAGCGAGTGGGCCTCCGCCGGCAACCAGACCGTCCATGGCCATCTGGCTCTCACTCCCGTGGATCTTCTTCATCAGGCTCTGAATGGTGGACACCAGCCTGGCCTTGTCCTCGGCCGGGATGTCGGCCGAGGAGGCCCTGGCTGCGGCATTTCGGACGGCAGCCGGAACGATGGTGAGCTTTCCGTCGATCGGCATGGCGATCGGGAACTTGAAGGAGCCCTTCTGGACCGGTTCCGAGGAGTCCTTGTAGAGGAAGGCCGACCCGTACTTGCCCATGTCTTCGCCGGCCCAGGAATCCAGAGCCCGTAGTGCCGCACCCTTGTCCCAGGCCCGGGAGTCATCGGCGACCGGCAGCCCCCATGAGGTCTTGATGGTGAACTCGGTTTCCAATTCAGCCTCCCAGGTGTCCAGCCCCTGGATCTCCTCGATGGCCAGGGCCCTCGTCGTCGCTCCCTGGTTCCACGGCGGCTCCAGGTCGTCATTGAATGCTTCGCTCATCGCCTTGTAGATGTTGTTGATGACCGGAACCAGGCGGGCCTTCTCCTCCGAGGAGACGGCGGGGAGTCCGCCATGGGCTCCGTTGATCAACGCAGCACCAGCGTAGATGGCGTGGTATATGATCGTCAGCTTCCCGCCGATGATGTCACCGACCGGGAGGCGGTACGCGTTGTAGTCGGCCGGGTCTTTCGTCGGGTCCATCCACAGGAAAGCACGCTTCTGCTTGGCCGCATCGAAATGGTCGGTGCCGATTCCGGACCAGGCGGCGATCCTCTTGATGGCGTCATCGGCCTTGAAGATCGAGTCCCGTTGGGCGATGGGCAACCCTTCCCAGCCGGAGGCATTGACGGCGGCCGTCAGGGCTTCCTCTTCGGCATCGTCGTACTCCTCGACCGTCCAAGCCGAGGCGGTGAGGGTCTGATAGTCCTCGGCCACATCGAGGCGCTGATCGGCGAAGGCGGGAATGGAGACAAGGGTGGCGGCCATGATCTGACCGGTGAGGATGTGCAGGTATGGGTCGCCGTTGTCGTCGATGGCGTACTCGGCCGAAAAGTTGGTCTTGTCCAGGTCCAACGACGGGCCATTGATGCCCAGCTTCGCCTTCTCCATCGCGGGGATGACCATCGGCTCGACATTCGGGGAGAGGAAGCGGCCGAAGCCGGTGATCCGGTCACCGGCAAGGTTGATCCCGTCGATCGAGGCCACATCGATGGCCCCGGTATGTCCGGCCCCGCTGACCGGCTGATACCGCAACGGGAGCGGAAGAGAGCGGGTGGTCACACCGCCAACCTTGAACATCCGGCGGTCACCGGTCATCACGCCATAGGAAGCGAGAGGGCCACGCCAGCGGTATGCCATCATGCCTCCACGAGCTTCATAGAACACCTACAGCTGACGACTTCGCCGGCCGGTGCGGACGGGTCACCGGGGAACAGCATGGGGGAATCTCCCACCATGAAGTATGAGGCCACCGGCACTCGCTGGCCGTCCGCCCGTTCATGAGTCTCCCGGACGCGATCATCCTTGCGGGCTACCCATTCTTTCAGTAATGGCCGATCCGAACGAGCCTGCAGCATCAACATCGCCGCCTGAGAGCCGGCGTTGGCCATCGAATGTACCGAGGTGACCGCGATGACCTTGGCCCGATTTGGCCAGTACGCGGAACCCGTGACCTCCAACATCTTCTGAACGGCCTGGGCGATCGTCTCCGGCGAGGCTCCCATGGAGACAGCCCTGGTGATCTCCTCCTGGATCATCTTCGACGTCTCATCCGGGATTCCCCGCAGCAGGTTACGGACCAGGGCAAGCTGGTCGAAGACGAACTGTTCCTGACCGGTATATGGCCTGCTGGTCGTCTCCGACCAGCCAAGCCTCGCCGCCTTCGTCATGTCCGGGACCAGGCTGTTGACGACCTGATCCCAGAGGGGCTGAGTCTGGTGGACGGCCGTGGGGTCCGGGCGTCCCCGGAATCTGTTCCACGTGGTCATCACGGCATCACTGACCCGGCGTAGCCAGCCGGTCATCCCGGCCAGGATTCGCCTCGTCAGCGGCTCCTCCATGGATGACCTGCTGTCAGCCATCGACCAGACCCTTGTCCCTCAACGTGTTGAGGAGGTCATCGCTGTGATGTGCCCGGCCGGAGAGGATCAGAGAGCGGCAGTAGCCGTCGAGAACCGTGGTCAACTCATCGGCGTCCATGCCGACCAGTTCGGCCAGGGCGGCCATATGCGTCCACGCCCCGGCCAGGGCCTTGTCGACCTGATCGGTCGAGGACACCCGGATCTTGGTGTGCAGCTCATGCTTCGGAGTGTCCGGGAATCGATGGGTGCGGTCCATGATCCGACCTCCGGCCAGCTCAAGGGCTCGACGCACGATCATGTCGGCCGAGGCGACCAGGGCAAGTCCGGCCGGAGTGACCGAGGCGGTGATGCCCGGCTTCGCCGGGGGTTCGGCCGGACGTTCCGGGAGGGTTCCGATGGCGTTCTTCGGCAGAGCTCCGGACCCCGGAGGCGGCGGAGGCGGCGGTGGAGTGACGGCATCCGGCGGAAGCATCTTCTCGGTGATGCCGATCAGTTCCCGCACCTTCGCCGACTGGAAGACCGTCGGGTCGCGCAGCATCAGCTCCTCAAGGAACAGCGCCGTCGACTCCTCGATCGACATCGCCTCGTCCTCGCGGAAGAAGCCGGCCTCACGAACGGCCGCACCCGAAAGCAGCTTCTCCTTGAAGAGGTTGATGGCATCGGTGAGACGGTTGGGACGGGTGACGATCCCGGAGGTGTCATACCAGACAACGAACTTCTTCGGGTCCTTGCCCAGCTTGGCCGCCGCCGGCTTGAGCCAACCCTGAGTCAGGCCGTCACACATCCTGGTCAGCAGCGGCTCTACGTTGATCTTGATGGTCTGGTCGGTGATATTCCAGCTCGACCAGTGGTTGGTGGCCCCTGTCCCCTTGAGCACCTCGGGCGGGAAGTCCATACCGTAGGCGAATCGGTTGACCGCCTCCTCGCGGAGGTCCTTGGCCTCCTTGGACAGCTCGGAGGCGAAGTTGACCAGCTGGATCTTGCCGAGATACTCCCCCGGGATCTCGGCGATCATCGGAAGGACGCCAGCCGCCGAGCCCTCGCCCTTGAGACTTGCCTCGCCGGCCTGGGCCAGCTTGGCCATCAGGGTGTCGGAGGCGCTGACATTCTCGGCGGCGTCCGGGAAGTCCATGTCGTCCGGGATGAACAGCAGACCGGCCGACACCAGCCGGGAGTCGATCTGGCTGAACACATAGCGGGTCAGTCGTTCGATCTCGATCAGAATGTTCATCACGCCACGAGCCGGGCAGTCGGCGTACCAGACCCGGCGAGGATGCGGAGTCCACACCCGGATCAGCAGATCCACGTTGTCGATCAACTGCATCTGGCCGGCACCGTAGTCGTACATCACACCGCCGGCCCAACGGGTCAGTTCGGATGGAGTAACGACATACCACTTGTCCTCGCCGTCCTCACGTCCGGAGCGTCCGACGATGTAGAACTCACCGGCCACCGTCAGGTTCACGCCCATCAGGCGCAACTGCTCGGATTGACCGGCCGGGCCGCCCAGTAGTGTCGCCTCCAGTGCCCGCATCTGCGGGTCCTCGGAGCGGGCCGCCACCTCACCGTGCTCGTCCAGCTCGTAGATGCCGATGGTCGCCCGAGAGCAGGCGTTTGCCACCCAGTTGGCCCCGAAGTGAAACTCGCCCACGATGTCATAGAGCCGCCACAGCTCACGCTGCCAAGCCTCGTCACGGCCGAGGTTGTATCCCCGCCAGGACAGCAAATTTTTGTAGTCGACGTTGACGGATGAGGCGATCAGACTGCGGGGGTTCGGGGGCTTCTTCGCCTCCTCGACGGCCTGGGTGCGATTCCAGGGTGCCTTGGCCACGTCAGTCCCCCTGATCGATCTTGCTCAGCAGGCCGACGATCTGCGATAGGGCCAAGGCCGTACACACCATCACGAAGATCGGATTCCGGCCGAAGAACCACCACAGCGGAGAGGCCCCGATGGCCACCCACATACCTACACACCAGGGACAATGAACGGCGAAGGTCCACTTCCCCTGATCGCCATTGCGCCGTAGTACCCAGGCCCGCAACGGATGGCCGATCTTGTCGGAGACGACCAGCCGTGTCACCCGGGCCACAGCCAGGGCCAGCAGCAGGAACGTGAAGGCGTTGGGCACGCCAATAGCATATGCGCAAGATCTGCACCAGAGCCGCTCAGCCGAAGTAACTGCCCTCGAAGTCGGTGGGGACATACAACGGCTGGCCGACCGGACTCGCCATCCGCATGACCTTCTTCTCCGCGAGCATGAGGTGGCGGCAGGCGTGCACCAATGCGTCAAGACGGTCCGGAGAGTCCTTGGCCGAGGTGAAGTCGTAGTTGACGAGCTGGTCCTCCAGGAATCGGAAGACCCCCACGTGATGGACCTTGTTCTGCTGGTAGCGCATTGCCACGGGCTCGGCCCTGGTCTTCTTGCCCAGCTTGGAGTCGACGGACTTCATCGGCGGGGAGGTCCCCTCCGGAAACAATCCCTGACCGACCAGCTCCATGTAGGCGTCCCGCATGACCTGGGCCATCCAGGCCTTGCCGAGGTTGTTCTCGTAGATCATGAAGTCGGCGCCGTACTGGGCGACCACATTCCAGCAGTGGAGCGCCGCCGCCCGGCCGGTCATGACGCAGGACTGATCGGCCAGCACGTAATGGTGGTTGTCCTTGGTCCGGGCGACTACGACGACACCCATCTCGTCTTCCTCGCCGGTGAGGTTCGGGTCCACGCCGACCACGATGGCCACGATCTCGTCGGGGCATGAATCCACCCGATTCCGTTCGATGTCCGTGGCGCTGAACAGTGAGTTGTCGAACAGGTCGAGCATTTCGCCGTAGAGCTCCTGGCGACCGATGGCGGTTCCCTCGTAGCGGGTCTTCAACTCGTTGACCACGATGGAGCTCAAGTTGGCCGAGTTCTCGAAGGTGCTTCCGCGCACGATGCTGACCGAGCCGTCCTCGCGCTTGAGCCATTCCCGGATCAGCTCGATCGGCTTCGGGGTGGTGGTGACGAAGCAGCGTGGATGATCACCGTAAAGATCCGCCCGCAGGGACGGCATGATGCCGTTGTACCAGGACTCGCGAGGCTTCTTCCACTTGGCGATCTCATCCAGCCAGGCCCCGGATGCGTTATAGCCTCGACCGACGTCCTCGGAGTCCGCACCCTCGCAGTAGATCTTCGTCCCCTCGGCCATGATGACCATCGGCTTCGGTGACTTGATGTAGCGGTACTTGATCCCCCGTCGGTCGAGCACCCTCAGAATCCCGGCCGGTCCCTCCAGGCAGATGAGCCTCGCATCGGACAGTGTCTCCGCGATCACCAGCCATTCCGTCGGAGTTCCGGACTTGTCGAACGGATGCAGCTGAGTTCGCTCGACCAGCCACTCCGAGCCGGCCATCGACTTACCCCAGCCACGACCGGCGAGAGCCAGGTGAACCAGCCAATCCCCTTCGGGCGGAATCTGTTCCGGCCGGGAGGTCCACCACCATTCATTGCGGGCCACCTCCCTCAGCAACCACTCCGGCTGCTCCCTGATCCAGGCGTCACGCACCTCCTTGGGCTGGAGGGCGAGGCGCTCTTTCAGGGACAACGTCATGCTTAAGATCGTAAAGGGATTGAGGGTTGACGCCCCCCCGCCGGGGGTGATACGGTTCTTCATGTCAGCCGAGGCGCCCTGGATAACTTCCCCTCGTGCTGTGTTCAACCCCCTGGCAAGCCGGGCCGTCATCCAGATCAAGGGCTCTGGACCGGTCACACGGCAGCCGGGGGGTTTCAAGGCCGTCTGCGCCCGAAATCGGAGGCAAACTCCGACTATCAGACAAGAGCGGCTGCCGGGGAAGACACGGATCGACCTGAAGGACCTGGAAGTGCTGATGCAGGGTCTAGACAGTCCTCGGAGTACCTGTCCGAGGCCTCTCCTCCAGGAAGTGATGTGCTGGCAGTGGTCGGTGGGGCAGATCCATCGACGGCCGCAAGGCGGTAACGCACGTGAAAGGGTCGCCCGGCAGGTATGCATGCCTGACCGGTTAACGCCCGCGAGTAGCGGTGACACTGGCCTTGGCGCCCACGGCATCACCAGTGGGGGCTCGTCGTGACCGAGTGGCTTAAGGTGACTGGCCTAGCGCGGGACCTTGCGCGGAAGCCGGTGGAGGTAAGGCAGAGGCCCGGCCTTATCTTCCGTGGGTTCGAATCCCACCGATGAACAACGCCGTCTAGCTAGCGGCGCCAGATGGTGGACTCGCCTAGTGATCGGACGAGAATGAAGCCATCGATGGTTGTGCCCAGTGGTCACCTGGGCCGTGATGCGCTACCGGATAGGGTCCGGGGAGGGCGTCCTGTTGTCCAACGACCACGGGAACCTGGAGCAGAGCCAGGGCATCGCACGCATGAGGTCTGGTGCGACAGGTTCGGATGCTTCTCCTGTCAATAGGGTGGTTGCGGGTTCGAGTCCCGTCCCTATGGCCAAAAGCCTGTGGGTAGCTCAACCGGCAGAGCACCCTGTTCCCGAGCCGACCTTGATCTCAGACCTCATGCAGCTTGGCCCCCGTAGCTCAATTCGGCAGAGCAACGGCAGGTGAGGGCGCCCCTTGGTCCTGACCGTGTGTTGGCGGTTCAAATCCGCCCGGGGGCCCGATGCACCACCCGGAGTTGATCGCTTCGGGGACGGGCACCCTGATCGACGCCACGGTGCTGGCAGGGATTGAATCCCGGGGGGTCCACCAAGGGTCGGTAACTCAATTGGCAGAGTCCTCGCCCACCTGGATCCATGGGACTGCATGGAGGCAAAAGGTGGGAGTCGACCGGGGAGATGGAGGTTCGAATCCTCCCCGGCCCTCGTGAAACGTACCGAAACGGGCGCCACCTACTAATCAGGGAGAAGAAGGCCCCCTTACTACACCTGTACCTGCAATCCATCTACCACGGGAGGACAGATGCTCGTAGATCTTCCGAGTCAGGTTTCGGGCTACACCAGCGATCCGATGATGGAGATGCTGGCCCGCATGACGGACGGAAATGCCAAGCCGGAACGCCTCGATCAGGGCGTGTACGTCACCCATCTCAACTTCAACCACGAGCTGCGATCGGCTGGCCTGCTGCTGAGCATGTACCCGTTCAGCGCTTGGGAGAGCGACAAGGAGTACGACCCCTCAGCGCCTGACGATTACGGGGTGTGCGACAACTACCACCAGATCATCGCCAGGTGGTGGGAGCAGCTCAACGTTCCGGACCGGAGGTTCGTCATCTGCCTCACGCAGATCCGCAAGGACCAGCAGTCACCGGAGGGCGGCTGGCGCTGGCACAAGTGGGGTCCGTACATCGGAACCGGGAAGCCGCAGTGTGAGTACCTGTACGACGAGCCCGATATCCAGGAAGTCTTCTGCTTCCACATTCTTGAGCTGAGGTAAGCAAGAGGAGAGCCATGGACATGATCGAAGAGGACGTCATCAAAACGCTCGACGAGATGGAAGAGAAAGATCCTGAGGTGGCGCACCATCAGGCCGATGGACTTCTTCTCCAACTGGTTCACCCGGAAGTTCGTGCGGCCTATGAACGCCTGATTGACAGATGTTCTTGGTGGGCTTCGACCTAGATCCAACCCGTAGTAGCTCAACGGATAGAGCGGGCTCTTCCTAGGGGCCTTGTTGGGAGTTCGACTCTCTCCTACGGGACGCAAGGGGACGTAGCTCAGTTGGATAGAGCATGGGACCTCTCACTGAAACGGGGTTATCGACCGTGACTGCCTCTAGCTGGATGTTTAGGCCACTACGCAGGACGCACGCCGAAAGGCTTCAGGTGGGAGCATCCACGGGTCGGCTGTTCGAATCAGCCCGTCTCCACGGTGGCTATGGCTCAACGGTTAGAGCGCTGGCCTGTGGTGCCAGAGATCCGGGTTCGATTCCCGGTAGTCACACGTCAGGTCTAGTCAACCTGTCCGGTCCAGCATGTGAGTCTGACTAACTCACAACGCCAAGGAACGCCGTCATGGGCGCATCGGTATCCCGAATGTGGGTCAGCCGGATGAGACGCGGACGGAAGCGGCTGTAACTCAGTAGAAGAGTCCCGGATACCGGAGTCGGGGGTGCGAATCCTCCCAGCCGCACGATAAGCATCGACAAGAGGAGGATCACCTTGAACGTTGAGATCAAGAGGCGCTGGGTCGAGGCCCTGCGCAGCGGGCGATACCGGCAGGGAAGGCAGGTCCTGGTCGAGCCGGACCACATCCTCGGGGATGCTTTCTGTTGCCTCGGCGTGCTCTGCGAGATCGCCGTCCAGGATGGCGTGATCGTTCGCGGTGGGCAATGGTACCGGGACCCGAAAGATCCCATGGATGAAAACTGTGTCGCCCTCCCGATGGCCGTACTCAAGTGGTCCGAGCTTCCCACCGAAGGGCACTGCGCCAGCGAGGTGGTCCTCGGCAAAGATATCTATCTGACCACGCTGAACGATGACCGCAAGTACGACTTCAATCAGATCGCCGACGTGATCGAGAAGTCCCTATAAGCCAGCGGGCGAGGCATCGGGGGTGAGGTTAGGCTCTTTCCTCCTATGACCCAAAGGGCTCCCGGCTCCGATTCCTACTCGGCAGGCCATGGATTACCTGTGCACTCGCCCGCGTCAGCATTGCAGGTCCGTGATCTCGGGTGGCCCTAGATCCGGACCGGAAGGGGCCCCCGTGGGGATGCGGGGGCCTCTTCTTATCCCTCCCCGGGGGTGCTATGATCTGGAGGACAGAATGGAGCGCCATGGAACTCTCGTTCAAGGATGCGGCAGCCGGAGGGCGGGAATTCCTCAGTGACGGCTACCTGGAAGAACTGCGAAAGCATTTCAGTCTCAGCTACACCAGGATGGCGACATACCTGCACACCAACTCCAGGACGTTGAAGCGCTGGATGGCCGAGCCGGGCTTCGCGGCGAACATCCATGACACGACTGCGGCGAGGATCGGGCAGTTCGCGTACGACCTCATCATGAAGATCAAGGAATTCCGCGAGCAGGGCGTCGAGGTGAACGATCTCTACCCGTTGTCGCTGCTGGCCGGTCAGCTGGGTCGTTCGGTGACCTCGCCGAGTTTTCAGCGGATGTGTCAGTCCGGGGAAATAACCTGCTACGACATGGATTTCCTGGGCGTCTACATCCCGGTGTCCCAGGTCGATCAGCTGAGGAAGGCCAAGCGGTGAGGTGTCGGATCTGCGGAACCATGCTCGACGCGGTGCTCGTCGATGTCGGCCTGGATAAGCACCCCGGATGTCAGGAGGACCTGGAGCGTCAGCTCGCTCAGCGCAACGAGGAACTGAAAACACAGCTTCTCGAGATAATCACCTGGGCCGACCGCAATTCCGCCCGGTCAAAACAGCTGGCCATCGGGCCATCTGAGATCGGACAGACCTGCGACCAACGGATGGCCCGGACTCTGGCAGCGATGCCGCAGATCAACTTCCGGTTCGACCCATGGGCCGGGATCGTCGGCACCGGCATCCACTCCTGGATGCAGAAGGCCGTCGACCGATTCATGAAGGAAACTCGGGGCTTCACCGGAACCAACTGGGTTACCGAGACCAGGGTCCACGCGGACGATGTCATCTCCGGCTGCTCCGACCTGTACACCGGCGATGTCGTCGACTACAAGGCCCAACCGCTGGATGAGCCTGTCCTGACGCCCAATGGCTGGAAGGTCATGGCCGCCCTATCAATCGGCGACGAGGTCATCGGATCGGACGGCAAACCCACGAAGGTGATCGGGGTCTTCCCGCAAGGCGTGAAGGAGGTGTTCAAGGTGACCACGCGCGACGGTGGTTCCACGCGGGCAACCGCCGAACATCTCTGGACCATCACCCATTGGGCTGGTGGCAAGGAAGCAGTGGGAGTCCGAACCACCGAATGGCTGAAAGAGCGAACCCACCGCAAGGGCTTCACCTTGAAGCTGCCGCGACTCGCCCCGGTGGTCTTCGAGAGCCAGGTTGATTTGGACGTGGACCCCTACACGCTTGGCCTTCTCCTCGGAGACGGCGGCATGTCCGGAGACTCGGTCAGGTTCACCAACGCCAACGGCCTAGAGAAGTTCCTGCGCTTCAAGGTGACTGGCGGCAACGGGCAGTTCAACGTCCATGATGCGGTCGGTCCGATGCGTGTCCTTGGCTTGATGGGCAAGCTCTCCGTGAACAAGTTCATCCCCTGGCAGTACCTGATGGCCTCCCCGGAGGACCGCTTGGCCCTACTTCAAGGGCTGATGGACACCGACGGGTCTGTGCATCGTTGCAACGCCAAGTTCAGCACCAGCTCGGACTTTCTGGCTCGCGATGTCCGCTTCCTGGTTGAAAGCCTGGGCGGCAAGGTTCATGACTTCAAGGATTCAGCTCTCCGGGAAGGCGCCACACGGCTCGCCCATTTAATGAGCATCAAGCTTCCGGCCGGCATGTGCCCTTTCCGTGCGGACATCGCCATAAAGAAGGGTCGCTGGGCCGAGGGAAGCCACGATGCTCGTCGGGTAGTCCAATCCGTCGAACCCGACGGTGAGGTTCCCACTATGTGCATCGCGGTGGAAGCCGAGGACAACCTGTACGTCACGAAGAACTTCCTGCTGACACACAACTCGGCCGCCGCCGACAAGATCAAGAAGATGAGCCTGGGCGACATCTCGCTCATCCCGATGAGTTATCGGGTGCAGGGGCATATCTACGGACTCGGCAACATCCGAGCCGGCCGGAGGGTTCGGGACATCGTCCTGGTGTTCCTGCCCCGCAACGGCCTCATCACCAACATGTTCATCCACCGGGAGCCCTACAACGAGTTGATCGCCTTCAAGGCCCTGGATCGGATGTACACCATCGTCGACCGCATGAACGAGCTGCAGCTGCCGGAAAGGGCGGCCAACTGGCCGCAGATCGTCAAGGAGCCCGGCCCCGGTTGCTGGTACTGCCCGTTCTTCAAGCCCGGCACCAAGGACGACCTTCCGGATGCCACCGGCTGCCCCGGCAATACCGACGCCAAGACGAACATGGAGAAGTCCCTGAAGGAATGGGATGGACTCCTCTAGGAGGGAAGGATCATGCGAGACCACGACAAGCTGAAGCTCCTGGAATCCATGCCGGATACGGCCACATTGGCCGACTGGCGTGCTGAGGTCGAACGCCAAGAGGCCGAACCGGACATCAGGACACTGAGGTTTGGCCAGCGGGTCAGGACCGTCGGGGGCAACGTCACCGGGCGCTACCTGGGCTACTACGCCGGCAAGCACCTCGTCGGCTGGGTTAGCGCAATGAGCAATGACCTGTGCGTCGGGGAAGTGGCGGGCGGGATCCCACATGCCAGCCTTCCGGTTCCCTCCGACGATGCGCTCAGCGGCATGTGCGCTGGGCTGTCCAGCGGATTCGTGAGCCATCGCCTTGGAGCCAAGTGCTCATGAACTCGATCATGCACGCCAAGTCGGCCGCCTCGAAGTGGGGCGGGACCTGGCAGGACTACATCAACATTGAGGAGTTCATCGACTCCTCGAAGAAGCTCCTCGGGGACGTGCGGCACCGATCCGTGTACCACCACACCGAAGGTGTGTGGCTCTGCCAGCAAATCTTCGGTCGGACCATCTGGGTCGAGAAGAAGACGGTCGAGGGCCTCATCGAGGTCCCGGTCAGGCTCATCGCGGAGCGGCACATCATCGAGGACCTCGGTTGGCTCCCAAGCCCGGCCGACTACATCAAGAACATGCCGATCGAGAGCTGGATGTCCGGAAGCCGGCGTAAAAAACTGCCCCTGAGTCACATCCTCAAGGGCGAGCAGGAGAAGGAGATCGAAGCAGCATGACCGACGACATCAAGCGCAACTTCCTGGGAATCCCGATCATCGGAACCCCGATGGCCGGCTCGACCCGGGTGGACCAGTACACCCAGGAGGCCTTCGAGGAGATCGTCAAGACCCTCCTCGACGACGAGTTCTTCGTGGACTTCGGCTGGGCCCAGTACACCCCGTACTTCAACGACGGTGATCCCTGCGAGTTCAGCGCCAGCGGCTTCTGGGTCCGCACCGTCAAGGACGTGAAGCTGCCGACCGGGCCGTTCGCCTTCCAGGAGCCGGACGAGGACGAAGAGGAGCTGGACTTCGAGGACGTCAACAACTTCGAGTTCGACAGCCACCCAACCCTTGGCGAGCTGACGTACCCGGACGGCTACTGGACGGCCGACGGCTCGACCCGGAAGCCCGGCGTCTACGTCGGCGACGACGAGCACCACTACCGGGTGGCCCGCGACATGACCCTGGCCATTGAGGGTGGCCACTTCGAGAATGTCCTGCTGGATCTCTTCGGGGATCACTGCCAGGTCAAGGTGAGCCGGACCGGCATCACCATCCACGAGTACTCGCACGACTAGAAGGAGGAGAAGGATCACATGGGACTGTTCATCTTCATGGCCATCATTGGCCTGCTCGGCATCATCGCCCTCGTCATCGGCATCCGAATGAGCGCCAAGCTCAAGCGTGATGACCATTCGATCCGAGACGAGGACGACTACCTGATCGGCAAGCGCATCGCCTACGGCGTGGCGACAGCCTTCCTGGCTATCAGCCTGATCGTCATCGGCTTCAGTAGCTACACCATCGTGCCGGCCCGGAACCTCGGTGTTCCGGTCAGCCTGGGTCAGCCGGGCGACGTGGTCAACAACGGCTTCCACGTCATCGCTCCGTGGGCCAGCGTCGAGACCTTCGACGCCACCGTGAAGACCCTGACGGTCGACCAGGCGGTTCGGCTGGGCAACGGCGGCACGGCCACGGTCGACGCCTCCATCCAGTGGCAGATCGACCCGACCAAGAACAACTTCCTGTCGCTCTACCGGCAGTACCGCACCTTCGACAACATCCAGGCCAACGTGATTCAGCGTGACTTCGCGTCGGCCCTCAACGACGTCTTCGAGGCCTTCAATCCGCTGGCCGTGGTGGATGCCAACGGTCAGATCGCGGTCCAGATGTCCGACCTCGCGGTTAAGGTGCTCGACGAGATGAAGACGGCCGTCCCGGTCGGCCTGATCGTCAGCAACCCGAAGATCCTGCCCCCGAAGTACTCGGCCGAGATCGAGAAGCAGATCGGCAACATGATCAACGCGACGACGGCCACCCGCATCGCGGAACAGCAGAAGAAGACGGCCGAACTCATCAAGCAGGCCAACGACCTGCTGGCCAGTGGCAATCTGTCGCCGGGCGTCCTCTACCAGAACTGCCTGACGATGGTTGAGAAGATGGGGGCCAACCTCCCTCCGGCCTTCTCGTGTGGTGCTCCGGGCGCCAACGTGGTCATCGCGACCGCGAAGTAACCAAGGTAATTACAGGGCCCTACGGGGCAAATGAAAGGAAATAGGGAACATGTCTCAACCAACGCAGGAAGTCTGGGACCCCGACGAGTGGATGTCAGGCGGCAGCAAGACCCGAGCGGCCCGCTTCGGTGCCGTCCAGGAGGGTCAGTCGCCGGTCCCCGGCTCAGTCGAGGGCGGTGTCGTCCTCAGCAAGAAGATGGTCCAGCAGACCGTCTACAACCCGGCCGACCCCACTCTGCACGGCAAGCCGAAGGTCTACGAGAACTCCGGGAAGCCGATGCTGCAGATGGTCGTCACGGTCCAGACCGACCAGCGGCTCGACGAGGACGATGACGGCAAGCGGGCCATCTTCGTCAAGGGCAACATGAAGTACGCCATCCAGGATGCCCTGGGCAAGGTGGGGGCTCCCAACGTCGAGATCGGCGGAGTCCTGAAGGTCCGCTTCAAGGAGCAGGTCTTCGAGAAGGGCTTCAAGAAGAACATCTTCGAGGCCTGGTTCCAGCGACCGGCCGCCGTCGAGGCGGACAACTGGATGACGGCCCCGGTGTCGTCCCAGCCGGCCTCCGCCCCGCAGAGCCAGCCTCAGCCGGCCACCGCGAACCAGTCGACCCTGGACAAGATCCGCGCCGGGACGGCCGAACACCAGCGCTCGCTTCGTAACGACTACGACGAGCCGCCGTTTTAACAGGTGAACAACGAACGGCCCCTCTGATTCGGAGGGGCCGTTCGTTTCGTACAGGAGAGGAAGGATCACGATGTCCGCGAGAGCACCGCTACCCGTAGGAAGGATCAGTCCCTACGCCGTTCAGCCTACCGGATCTTTAGGCGGCAGCGGTACGCTCGTTAGACCACGCTGGGGATAAGAGATCTTGGAAATGAAAGAGGACCCCCGCCACAGGGGTCCTCAATCCGTGCCAACCACAAACGCATGAATGTAGGTGTAATGGTAGCCAAGGCCGGGACTTCCGACAACCTCACCGCCGCACTGGAGTGGCTTTCCGCAGGTTGCAGTGTCATCCCGATCCGCGCCGATGGATCGAAGAAGCCGGCCATTGAGTGGAAGAAGTACCAGTCCCAGCGGCCGACCGAAGCCGAGGTCCGTCGCTGGTGGTCGAGCAACCCGGAGTACGGGATCGCCGTCATCACCGGGGCCGTCTCGGGCGGCCTGGAGATGACCGAGCTGGAGGCCCGCGCCACCGATGGTGAGCACTTCGACAAGATCCAGGAGGTGGCCGATGTCGAATTCGACAACTGGGACAAGTGGGTTCTCGGGCACAGGACATATGCCGAACACACCCCTTCTGGGGGAATTCACCTTCTTTATCGAGTTGGGGACGGCACAGTTCCTGGCAACACTAAGATTGCCAATAACGTCAGTAACGAATGTCTCGCCGAGACCCGAGGTGAGGGCGGCTACGTAATCGTCGCCCCGACCGGCGGCAAGGTCCACGCGACCGGCGAGGACTGGAGGGCCATCAACGGCTGCCTACCCCGGGGAATCCAGACGATTCCGTTCAGCCTCCGCAATGAGCTGCACAACGTCCTCAAGACGGCCCTTGACGAGCGACCGCCGGCCGCGGTTCTTCCGTCACGTGAGGCTCCGCAGTACACGGCCATGACGCCGGCCCATCGTGCCTTGTCGGACTTCGAGAGTCCCGGCAACCACTACGAGCGGGTCACCTCCTGGGCGGACATCCTGGAACCGCACGGCTGGACTTTCAGCCACCATCAGGGCAGCGAAGACTTCTGGGTCCGCCCCGGCAAGGACCCGAAGCTGGGCCACTCGGCCTCCACGGGATATGCCGCCGACCGTGACCGTATGTACGTCTTCTCCTCCTCGGCAGGCCTCCCGATCGAGCAGTCTCTGACGAAGTTCTACGTCTACACGGAGCTGAACCACAACGGTGACTTCGTTGCGGCGGCAACTACCCTTCGCCGGCTCGGATATGGGGCAGACCGTCCAAATCCGTACGAGGATGAAAATTGGGATGCCCTGATGGGGCCGCCCGAGCAGGAACAACGGTCTGAGAAGCCCGCTGCGGCCTCAGGGTCGGGAGAGCCTGGTAAGAGGAAGCTCCGCGCTCGCTTCCTGAATACCTTCACGATGCAGCGGGTCAAGTGGGTGTGGCAGGACCGCATCCCTCTCGGCGAGATAACCCTTGTGGCGGGGAGGGAAGGGACAGGAAAGTCAACCATCCTGGCAAAGTGGGCGGCCGAAATAACCACGGGTCGGATGCCGGGTGAGTTCTTCGGCCGTCCTCGCCGGGTCATCTATATCGCCGCCGAGGACTCCTGGGAGAAGACGATCTATCCCCGCCTTGTGGCGGCCGGTGCCGATCCCAGCATGATTATCAGCATCGATCTTGATCCAGAGTGCGGGGATTTCGGGTCACCGGAGTTCCCGGTGGACTGCCTGGAACTGGAGAGGATGATCAAGGAATACGACGTCGGCGTGGTCATGTTCGACCCACTCCTGTCGAACATCTCCCCCAAGATCGACGTCAACAAGAACCGCGAGCTTCGACAGGCCCTTGAGCCACTTCGCAAGGTGGCCGAGCGAACCGAGTCCGCGATTATCGGGCTTTCCCACATGAACAAGTCGACCGGGACAGATGTCTCGTCCAAGCTGGTCGGATCTCGAGCCTTCACCGAAGTGGCCAGGGCAATCATCAGCGTGGCCAAAGCTCCAAGGGAGAAGTCGGGAGACGAGGAAGAGGAATTCTTCGGCCAGGATCAGGAGTTCATCCTGGATCAGGAGAAGAACAACCTAGGCGCCTGCAACTTCCCGGGCATCACCTATCGGATCGTCACCGCGACCATGCCGGCCATCGGCAATCCGAGCGAACTCATCACCACCAATAGGGTGGAGTTCACCGGGGAAACCCGCATGACCGTGCAGGAGATCCTGAACGGAACCGGCAAGGACGACAAAGAAGACAACCTTGACCGAGTGGTTGCTTACGTCGAGAAGCAGTTCTCCAGGAACAGCCTTCTGGTGAGCCCATCAGAAGTAAAGACAGCCCTCGGGTTGCTGGAGAATTCCACCTATTCGGCCCTCAGCCGAGCGGTTGGAAAGGGCAGGCTGTCCAGTCCTCGTCGAGGTCTTTATGGACCGCCAGGAGCTATCGGTGGGGGTCTGCGAGAATGAGGCTCATCTTCTGGCGCCGTAAGTCCGAGCCGCTGAAGCACGCCTGGGGTAGTTCCTACTGGTGCCTGAGCTGCGGTGTCTACTGGTGGTCCACGGAGCCCGAGGAGTCCTACGGGGAGTGCCCCGGATACTCCGAGGACGATGACGACGAGGACTAGCCCATCCAGCTCCGGCTAGCCGTCGGTCCCTGCTGACCCTGGTACCGGGAGCCCAGCCCGTCCGAGCCATAGGGCTTCCGGGCCGGGGACTTGAGCTCGAAGACGCAGAGCTGGGCGATGAGCATCCCCGGGGTCAGCATGATCGGGGAGTTGTTGACGTTCGACAGCTCCAAGGTGATCTGACCCCGGAAGCCCGGGTCGATGAAGCCTGCGGTGGAGTGGACCATGAGTCCGAGCCGGCCAAGGCTGCTCTTGCCCTCCACACGGGCCGCATACTCGTCACAGAGGCCAATGGTCTCGATGGTGTTGGCCAGCACGAACATCCCAGGGGCCAGCGGCCAGCTCTCCCCCTGGGGGATCATCAGCTGATTGGTGTTGGTCGGATTCTTCGGCCAGATCCGGGGCTGATACCCGAAGATCAGAATCGTGTCGCTGAGGCTCAGGTCGATCGAGGCCGGCTGCATCACGCCGGGCGGATTGACCACCAGGCAGCCGGAGTCCATCGCTGCTTGCAGATCCCCATCGGAAAGCATCATCCTGCGAGGCTAGCAAGGTGTTCGGTCAATACCGAACACCGAACACTCAGCACGGGCAGTGCTTGGTCCTGGAGTGTTCGGGGTTGGGGAAGTGGCCGGTGGCCCTCTTCTCCAGGTTGGCGCAGAGACCCTTGAGCTCGGTCACCGGCATCTTGCCGGCCGTGGCCTTCCCGACATGGGTCAGACAGCGACAGAAGGCACAGGGCTCGGCCCAGCGGATCTTCGCTGCACCCTTGCCGGTGGTCCAATATGCCCGAAGGCGTTCGGTGTCACCGGGATGGGCGATCTCGCCACCGGACGCCGTGACGGCGATACGGTCCTGGATCGTCATATCCACTCCTATGCTCCACGGCCGGGGGAGCGGATGGGGGCGCTGCGACCCCGGCCGTGGGGTATCTAGATCCTAGATCAGGACACGAACACCAGGGGCACGACCAGCGAGGCCGCCGGAGTGGCGATGGTGGCCGGCGCCACACCCAGAAGACCGGACCCGGACGTAACCGCCAGGCCCTTATCCCCGGTCAGGATGCCCGCGTTATTGAGCAGACCAGCGGCCTGGGCCGGCGCGGACAGCAGGGTGGGAACCGTGGTCGCGGTGAAGTTGATGCCGATCCAGTAGATGCCGGACACCGCGATAGTCACGGGAGCTGCGAGGGCCTTGGTGACCAGGGTGTTGGCACCCAGAGCCGTGGTGGTCTGGTCGGCGGTCTGGGCGACCTTGGCCGGAGTGGCTGCGGCCGAGTAGAGGGCGAACCACCAGTGGGTGGGAGTGCCGGCAGCCGTGGTGGCCGACACGACGGAGATGTTGCTGATCTTCTGGCCGGCTCCCAGCTTGAAGGAGACCGAGGTCATGACACCGGAGGTCAGGGCCGCACCGTTGGCAGTCGCCAGGTAGCGGTAGTCGGTGAGATCACCGATGTTGGGAACGAAGGGCATGTCAGACACCAATCTGGGCGATGCCGGCCGCAGTCCCAGCCGGTCACCGCCCAGAGTAGATCAATCTGCGTACTTAGTCCGCCACTCGCCAGGCGACCGCAGACTCTTCGACCAGATAGGTCGTGATGGCGTGGAACTTGTTCAGCTGACGAACCCGACGCTTCCCCATCCGCTCAGCCTGGTTCGCTTCCGTGTACGGGCCATAGGTCTGTAGCTCGTTACGGGCATTGGGCCAGGTCACGTTGACCACCACCCGGAAGACGGTGTTGTTGTCGTGCTCCATCTCGCGAGCCATCAGAGCTCCTCCACATGCTCCCGGATGATCGCCGCGATCTCGGGGAACGAATCCCCGTTGTCGTTGTGGATCATCAGAGAGTCGATCGAGCCGGGGCCGAAATCACCGCTAGCGGAATCCATTCCGGCCCACTCGGTGACACAATCCGGAAGGTTGGCTCCATTGGTGCCGAAGTTCCAGCCACCGAGTCCCGGAAGGGCGTTCTCCTGAGCCGCCCCGAAGGGGGTCTTCACCCCCGCCTTGTTTGCCAGGTCGCAGAGAACGCCGAGGCAGCAGTACTTTGGCGGCCCCGAGGAAGGGTGATGCAGTACCAGGTGACCCTTGCCCTGCTCATACAGGCCGGACTCCAGGGCCAATGCCCAGATCTCGGCGATCTCCGGCTTCACAGCTCGATCCCGGTGACCCTGGTGACGTGGGCCTTGAAGAGTTCGAACTTCTCCCGCGTCTTCGCCAGCGGGCCAGAGGCGTCATGGGTGCAGAAGAAGACCCGGTCCTCAAAGCGCTCACCGTCGCCGGAACGACGGCCGTCGAAGCCGAGAACCTTGAGGGCCTCGACCGGGATATCCAACCGCTCGATGTCCTTCCAGGACTTCCCGGACGCCAGCAGGATGTGGCCGGCCAGGCAAGCCATGGTCCCGCACGGCGGGTCTCCTTCCTCGGGCATCTCCATCGGGTTGCCCTCGTCGTCCCAGTACGTCAGGAACTCCTCCTGGCCCCAGCTGTTCAGGTGATCCTGGGCGTGCTGGATGCCGGCCTTGAGGGCCTCGGGGTTCGGTACGTCGATGGTCACAGCGACTCCCAGTTCTCACGGATGACACGGGCGATTTCATTGAAGTCGGCTTCCTCGCTGTCGTTCATGCCCATCAGCGAGGCGAAACCGTCGACCATCCCGGGATGGCCGTCCCCATCGAAGACACCGCCGGAAGTCTTGAAGCCGAACCATGACTGCACCCTGTGCGTCATTCCGCAGGCTTCACCGTCGAACTCGACAACCCCGCGCGAATCGATCTCCTCGGACAGGTCGATCCCATTTCCCTGGGCCAACCGAGTGGCCACCCCGAGGCAGCAGTTCCGCACCGACTCGGTGCCGTCCTCATTCCGGATGTGGCGCTCCAGGACCTTGAAACCCTGGATGTACCGACCGGACTCCAGGGCCTCGGCCAGCAGTAATGCCCGTTCATGATTCATGTGCGTGTGATCCTTCCTCGATGGGTATCTGGTCATCATGACCACTACCTTTGACCTGTTGTTCTTCCTGCTCGCGGCCGTCCTTTTCGGGATCGCGGTCTTCAACATCCCGTTCCAGGTGAAGCTCATCGCCGCCGGGCTCTGCAGCTTCACCATCCCATCCGTCCTGGCCGCCGCTCACGTCCACTGAGAAGCCAGGATCGCCGACCTCCGGGTAGGCCACCACCGCATCCACGGACTCGGGGCGGATATAGACCAGGAAGCCGCTGCCCACCTCCTCGATATAGCCCCAGCTGAAACCAGTTACGTCGCCCAGATCGTTCTTCTTGACCTCGAATCGTGTGACATGAACCGTCACGGTTTTCCCCGTACTCAGTGTGAGCTCGACTCGCATGTGACACTCAGTTCCTCTCCTGCATTTCGTTCTCGTAGTCCTCGCGGCGCTGCAGCTCCAGTTCGAGCTGCCGGACCCTCCACTCCAGCCGGGCGATCCTGGACTCCTGGGTCTCGGTTCTCCTGCAGCCGTAGCTCTCAAGGATCTCATCGCTCAGAGGCCACCACGGAGACAGGGAATGGAGGCGATACCACTGCATGCCCCGCTCAAGTTTGACCTCGAAGCCGGCAGTGAGCTCATCCATGCTCCATTGGTACTGCGGCTCCGGTTCCTGATCCATCAGAAGCCGTAGAAGCCGGAGTATCCAAGGAAGACGACACCCATGAAGATCAGGCTCACCGGTGCCGCCACCCTGCAGAAGTCCTGGATGATCTTCATCGCCGATCGACCAACTTTCGGACCCGGTTCGGGTTGATACCGGTGCCCTCCTGGATCTCCTGGGGCGTATGCTCCCTGGCCAGTTCGCGGATCTCATCGGATCGCATCTGGGCGAGCACGGCGGGGACCTGCTGACCGTAGAACTCGATGAGGCTGGCCATCGTGACCACCCTTTCCATCGGAGTCAGACCCTCAAGGTCCTTCTCGCTCAACTCATTGAGATCGTGCATGTGTCACTCCTCCTGGACTTTCTTCTGGACTTTCTTCTGGATCTCTTCGTATTGCTCGGGCGTCACGACGAGGTACTTCTCGCCGACCTTTCCGGCCATGGAAGCCTGACCGGCGAAGAAGGCATGCCGCCAGATCATCTCGACCCACGACCGGATCTGAACGTGGTTGTTGCTGATCAAGTCCTCCACGGATTCACCCGGCTTCGGACTGATCGACAACACCCGCTCGATCATGCGCACATACATCTCAGTCTCAGGCGGGGGCTCGATTGTCATCATCACTCCTAACATCGCCGTCCCGGACCTCGTTGATCATCTCCAGGAAGCACCTCTGGCAGTTGCACTCGCCTGCGCCCGCAGTCTCCCGGAACCAGTCATGAACCCAGTCCAGCGTGGAGGTCACGATGGTCCTCAGGTTCTCCGGTTCCGGGACCCCGAAGTACTTCAAATCCCTCTTCACGAAGGCAAGGACTGACGGTTCACTCATCGATCTTCACCCCATTCTGGTCGGCGTGCATCAGCCGCAGGGTCTCCTCGGTGGGCCAGCCGTACCGGTTCCAGAGATTGAACAGAAACCTCGCCACCCGAAACATCCCGTAGCCGGTGTTCACGACGATCTCGTCATCGGCCGGATCAGTCATCTCCGCCAACCCCCAGGGCCCCCTTGGCCCGCTCAATGATCCGGGTGAGAGTGACGATCCTGCGCTCCTCGCTCATCTGATCCGGATTCGAGTCGTCCATCGAGGCCAGCCACATCGCGAACTGTTCCAGCCGGTCAGCGGATGCCTGCAGCTCGTCGTAACGGTTGCGAAGATCCTTAACCTCATTGAAGGCGAGAATCGGGATGTCCGGTATCAGGACTCCGTACAGCGGACATGACTCGTAGTCCATGGGGTCCGCGCCGGTCCACTTGTAGATCTCCCAGAAGGTGCCACGATAAGCGTTGACCAGGTCATGGTCGAGCTTGGCCTGAGCCTTCGGGTAAAGATCCATCTGCAAGGAGGCCATCATCTGATTCCAGGTCTCGTCATCCATCACGGTGCGATCCCCTCATCCCAGAAGTAGCCCTCATCGCAGTCATCGGTATCCTCGGCGTCACCTCCGTGATGGAGCGAGCAATCCGGAGAGCCGCACGACTCGTATTGGCGGACCCATTCCTCGTAGTCATCGCCGGTCAGGGCACGAACCATCTGGTCGATGATCCACTGCTTGTGATGGGCTCCGTCTACATTGCTGGCCTTCTCCAGGGCCTCCTCGATGGCGTAGCTCTGTTTCAACGCCAGGTCATGGAAGTAGACGAGCCTCTCCTGGATGGTCATCGGCTCAGGCCGGTTCGGACCCATCTAGCCCTCCTCCTCATTCGGCTCGACGCCGCAGGCCGCAAAGGCGGCCACGATCTCCGGGTAGTCCAGGAACTCCCCAAGGGATTCGCCCTCGGTGTCCCAGCCACGTTCCTGCAGCGGACCGATCAGGGTCCAACAGATCATGTACAGGACATGGCCCGGAACGTTCAGTTGGATTAGCGCATTAGCGACCGGGTCGAAGACCTCACCGCCGCTGGCCCATCCCATCACTTGCTCCCCGAAGACGCCTGCACGGCGAACATCAGCCGGGTGGCGTAGGCGATGAGGACGCAGGACCAATAGCCTGCGGTGGGGATGGCCGGAATCCAGCCGTGTGCCGCCCCTATGCCCAGCATCAGGATGGAGCCGTTCAGGAAGGCCGCAGCCGCCCCGATTACCGCGACCGAGACGATGCCGGCCACAGCCTTACCGATGAACTCGAACATGTTGATCCTCTCCTAGTACTCGTAGAACGCTTGTTCGTCGTCTTCCTGGACACCGGCATGCCAACCATCGCTATGGCCGACGGCATAAGCCTTGGCCAGCAATTCCCACTGATCATCCGGGATGGCCCAGACGTCAACGCCGATGTTGATCAATGCCTGGCGGACATCCATCAGCCGATCGCCCTCTCGGACTCCGCGCCGACGTGGTAACCGTCGCCATGTCCGCGCCAGTACTCGTCGGACATCAGGTCCTCGATCATCCCGACCAACTTGAGGTGCAGATCCCCGGTGGCCGCATTGCCCAGCGCCTGCCAGAGAGCCTCGCGCTGCTTCTGATCCATCATCCCGTCTCCCCCTCGTCGTTCAGGCCACGCCCGGTAGAAGTCCCCATAGCCGTCAGCACGGCCCTCGTCGTATGCCTGGTCCAAGCAGGCCTCGGCCCACTCGACGATGCGGAGGCGGAGCTCGTCCCCGACACCGCTGCCGGCGAGGATCTCAGCCAGCCGAGCGCTCTGGTCCGCGTTGGTCTCCATCCTGGTCCTCCTCTCGGCCGACGCATATACGTCATCGGCCGGCATGGACGGCCTCACCGTTCCTGGCCGAGGGGTGATAGTCCACCCATTGCTGGTCGACCCAGAGGGTGCGGAAGTGGTTGCCGTCCGCATCGTAGAACTGGATCATGGCCCGGCGTGGGGGTTCCCCCTCGAACACCTGGATGGCGATCCTGTGCGCGCTCAGCACCCGCTGATACACCGTCCCGTCGGCCGCGACAGCGTTGATCTCCACGCTCTCCTCCCCCATCACCCCTCCTCGACTCGCATCTCATCCGTCCCCACACTCTACCCCCCCGGGGGGGTACAACGCAAGCAAAGACATCCATCCCGGCGGGGAA
>Ga0105237_10000896_pt1 | contig 40183 bp, 40 predicted proteins | sample KBSC24metaG_FD_81520 | JGI IMG/M metagenome (GOLD analysis project Ga0105237, IMG submission 81520) | Corn rhizosphere microbial communities from Kellogg Biological Station, Michigan, USA - KBS C2-4 metaG | ecosystem: Host-associated > Plants > Roots > Rhizosphere > Soil | place: Michigan, USA...
AGACCGCGAGGTGGATGGTCTGGCCGGTGGCGGCGTTGAGCGCGCTCAGGTGAGGACGTGCCAGCGTTCGTACGTCGCGCTGTTCGAGAGCGCGGTTGGACAGCTCGAAGAACCGCGAAGCCAGCACGTACCGGTGGTCGGCATCGTGCCGGACGAAGCGCTCGGACTCCATCGTCCGAAGCAACCGCAGCACCGTCGACTTGTGCACGTCGAGCTGTGCCGCAAGCTGTTCCAACGACTTGGGGCCCTCGCCGAGGGCGCCGAGGATGGTGAGGGCGCGCGACAGTGACTGGCTCACGCGAACGTGTGCGGACGCGGCGCCGTCGGCGAAATCACATCGAACTCCTCAAGTGCTTGCAGTCACCAACCCCCTAGTGCAGAATAACTGCCACCGAACAGATGGCGCAACTAGCGTTGCAAAATACGCAACACATGAAGGGCGGGCGATGATCGACGACGCAGCCCTTGGGTGGCGCGAAAACCCGTGACCGACCTGCTGATCCGAGACGTCGACGTGGTCGACGGCACCGGCTCGGACAGGTACCGGGCGGACGTGATGATTCACGACGGCCGGATCGCGGACATCGCCGCTGCCCGATCGATCCCTGGAGCCGACCGGATCATCGAACCGAGTCCTGGCGTCGTGCTGTCTCCGGGATTCATCGACATGCACGCCCACTCCGATCTGCGGCTGCTGACCGACCCCAGCCACTTCCCGAAGATCAGCCAGGGCGTGACCACCGAGGTCATCGGTCAAGACGGCATCGCCTACGCGCCGATCGACGATGCCGCGCTGGACGTCATCCGCCGCCAAATCGCCGGCTGGAACGGCAATCCCGCGGACCTGGACTTCTCCTGGCGCAGCGTCGATCAGTACCTCGGCCGGCTCGACGAGGGAATCACCCCCAACGCGGCCTACCTGGTGCCGCAAGGCACCCTGCGACTGCTCGCGGTCGGCGCCGATCAACGCTCCGCCACCAGCGCCGAGATCCGGCACATGAAAGACCTTCTCGCGCAGGGCCTCCACGAGGGTGCCGTCGGCATGTCCAGCGGACTGACGTACACACCTGGCATGTACGCCGACACCGGAGAGCTTGCCGCGCTCTGCGAGGTCGTCGCCGAGATCGGCGGCTTTTACGCCCCACACACCCGGTCGTACGGAGCGGGCGCGCTCGAGGCGTACGCCGAGATGATCGACCTCGCGCGCACCACCGGCTGCCCCCTGCATCTGACGCACGCGACGATGAACTTCGGCGTCAACCGCGGACGGGCTCGCGAATTCCTCGACATGGTCGACGCAGGCATCGCCGACGGATGCGACATCACGCTCGACACCTACCCCTATCTGCCGGGCTCGACCACACTGTCGGCGCTGCTGCCGAGCTGGGCCATGTCGGGCGGGCCTGACGCGGCACTCAAGCGCATGCGGGATCCCGACGTCCGTACGCGAATCATCCAGGACGTCAACGTGAATGGGTCCGACGGCTGCCACGGTGTCACCGTCGAATGGGACACCATCCAGATCAGTGGGGTGGGAAACAGCGATCTCGACGAGTACGTCGGACGCACGGTGCAGGCGATCGCCGCCGATCGTGGAATCCCTCCGGTCGAGGTCTTCTTCGACCTGCTGTCGCGGGACCAGCTGGCCACCAGCATCCTTCAGCACGTCGGCCACGAAGAGAACGTCCGCTCGATCATGGTGCACCCCAAGCACATGGGCGGTAGCGACGCCATTCTGGTCGGAGCGCAACCGCACCCGAGGGCATGGGGCACCTTTCCGCGGTACCTTGGTCACTACGTCCGGGAGATCGGCCTAATGAGCCTGGAAGACTGCGTCAACCATCTGACCGGGCGTGCCGCACAACGCCTTCGGCTGGCCGACCGCGGGATCGTGCGCACCGGCTACTCCGCGGATCTGGTGCTCTTCGATCCCGCGGTCGTCACCGACACCGCGACGTTCGAGAACCCCAAACAGCAGGCACGCGGAATCAGCCACGTCCTGGTGAACGGCGAGTTCGCGATCGACGACGGCAAGCCCACCGGGCGACTCGCAGGCCGCGCGCTGCGGATGGACTCGACGAGGAATCAGACCGCGTGAGTACCGAACGACACCGTCACCGAAAGGTCCTGCCATGAGCGCCACGATCGACTGGCTCAGAACGTCGACACCAGGACTGCTGGTGCTCTGCGGACTCGCGATCGCGATCCTGCTGTTCGCCATCATCAAGGTCAAGCTGGAACCGTTCATCGCACTGCTCCTCACCGGCCTCGGACTTGCGCTGGCCGCAGGATTGCCGGTCAAGGACATCGTCGGCACCGCGATCAAGAGCGGCGATTCGATCCTGGAGACGGGCTTCGGGTCCATCCTCGGACACATCGCGGTGATCATCGGCCTTGGCACCGTCTTGGGCGCCATCCTCGAACGGTCGGGCGGCGCCGACGTCTTGATGACCAAGCTGCTCGGGATCTTCGGCGAACGCGGCGCGCCAATTGCGATGGGCCTGCTCGGTTTGATCTTCGGCATCCCGGTCTTCTTCGACATCGGCATCTTCGTGCTGGCGCCGCTGGTCTACGTAGCCGCCAAGCGCGGCGGCAAGTCCCTGGTGCTCTACGCGATGCCGATGGTCGCAGGCCTGTCGATGACCCATGCCTTCCTGCCGCCGCACCCTGGACCTGTCGCCCTCGGTGGCCTGCTCGAGATCAGCCTGGGGTGGCTCATCCTGATGGGATTCGTCTGCGGCCTACCGGGTTTCATCGCTGCGGGCATACTGTGGGGCACCTACATCGGCAAGCGGATGATGGTCGAGGTGCCGCCCGAGTTCCTGGTCGAGGAGAACGAGGACTCCGACGGCCCGGGTGGGACGCCCACCGGCGGGGGAGTCGGCACCGTCAAGGAGACGACCGCCAAGACGGACCGCGCCGTCAAGATCAGCCCACCATCGGTCGGCCTCATCGCGGCGATCATCGCCATACCGCTGGTCTTGATTCTCGGTGCGACGTTCGGCACCCAGCTTCTCGACCCCGGACCGCTGCTGTCGGTGCTCACCTTCCTCGGCACGCCCGCAGTCGCCCTCCTCATCGCCGTGCTGGTCGCGTTCTACGTGCTCGGGGTCCGGCGCGGCTCGAGCGTGCAGGAGCTCAGCGTCCTCACCGGCGAGTCGCTTCGCCCCGTCGGCATGCTCCTGCTGGTCGTCGGTGCGGGCGCATTCTTCGGCAAGGTCATCTCCGCCACCGGAATTGGCACCGCGCTGGCCCACACGATGTCCGCGGCGGGGTTGCCTGTGATCGTGCTGGCCTACGTCATCAGCTGCGGCCTGCGGATCGCCCAAGGCTCGGCGACCGTCGCCATCGTCACCACCGGTGGCATCGTGGCTCCGCTGGTGCACGCGGGTGGCTACTCCCAGATGGCGGTGGCGCTGATCGCGATGGCGATCGCTGCGGGGTCCATCATCCTCAGCCACGTCAATGACGGTGGCTTCTGGATCATCTCGAAGTTCTTCAACCTGTCCGTCAAGCAGACGCTGCAAACCTGGACCGTGCTGGAAACGGTGCTGTCGGTGGTGAGTTTCGCCGTGGCGGCGGGGTTGTTCGCGATATTCGCTTGATGCGGCACCCCTGAGCTGGTGCGTGAAACTGACGACGCGACACGCCCGCGATCCGTCGCAGGATGCACGAACGGGGGAAGGGCCGCAGGTGGGCATGGGATTACCGCAGTCATGGTGCTTGAGGTAGTGCGAGACTGACAAGGTGCACCATGTACTGCCAACAGGCCTTCTGGGAGATCTACCGGTCCGGGACTTCGTCGTCTCGCCTGGCTTTGCCGGCGTCGTAGCGCTGCTGGCGGCGATCATCACGGCGGGCGCCGTGCTCTATGCGTCCCGACGAGCCCGCCAGCGGTTCGAGCAGCAGCGTGAGCAGCAGGAACGCCGTGAAGAACAGGCCCGTGACGACATGGCGAACGCCCTGGCGTGGGAGCGGTGGCAGTGGGTGGTCGACACCGCAGGGATAGAACCCGCGACCAGCGAGGGCGCCACCCTGGGTCTGGGGCCCGCGGTGACCCTTGAACTGCTCGGCGGGCTGCTCCGCGATGCCGAACGCCTCGGGGACGAGACGCTCGCCAAGGCGGTTGCGGTGTACCAGGAGCAGCTCCTGCTGGTTCTGGCGCAGCAGGCAGGTCCCGTCTCCGACATCGGGGCGCCCCCGACGGCACGGATACCAAGCACGCCCAACAGCAAGCCGGCATCGGCGCACCGGAGGCCCGACACCTCGACGCCGACTCCGACGCCGAACCCGACGCCCAGTGAAACCGCTCCCGCCCCGGTCACGGAGAGCGGCGGAGGGCGGCGACGCCGATGACCACGACGCGGCAACACATCGAGGACCTCGACGTCGACAAGTGGGCGACGTTGACCCGCCGCGCCGCGGCCGACTCAATCGCTGCCGCCGAGCGGTTGGGGATACAGCCACGGCCCGAATCGGTCGCGTTGGCCGGCATGACCGAGCGCGAACTCGTCGAACACCGCCAACGCAACGGCCCACCGGTGCCACGCCGATCGCTCGCGATGCAGCTCGTCGAGGCCGACCATCTGCGCCGCGTGGCCGAGCAGCACGCCCGCGAGGCCGATCAGGGAAGGCTGGACGCCGAGGCGGCGGCCTCACTGGCCAGGGCCGAAGCCGGAGAAGCGGCCCGCGCTGCGACGGCGGCGAATGACAGGGTCCGCGCGGTGGAGGCCGAATCAGCGCGCAAGGACGCCGAACGCGCGGCGGAGTCCGCACGCAAGGACGCCGAACGCGCAGCGGAGCGGGCGGCCGATCAGAAGGCGTTGCAACAGGCGCGAGGCGAGACCGAACGGATCCGCGCGGCTGCGGCAGCCGAGGTGGCTGCGGCAGAGGAGAAGGTCCGGGCTGCCGAGGCACGTGCCGAACAGCGCAGTGCCGAACGGACCGCCGAGAGGTCGGCAGGCGAGAAGACCGTGCAGCAGCTGAAGGCCGAGATCGAGGAGACCCGGGCCGCTGCGGCGGCCGAGGTGGCTGCGGCAGAGGAGAAGGCGCGGGCTGCCGAGGCGCGTGCCGAACAGCGCAGTGCCGAACGGACGGCCGAGCGGTCGACGGGGGAGGAAGCCGTGCAGCGGGTGCGCGGCGAGCTGGAGAAGGTGCGCGCAGACTCGGCGGCTGCGGTGGCGGCGGCCCAGGGCCAGGCCACCGGCGACGTCGCTGCTGCGAGGGAAGCCGCGGAGGCCGAGGTCAGTGCTGCACGGGACGCTGCGGAGGCCCAGGTCGCCGCTGCGCAGCAAGCCGCGGAAGCCGACGTCGCGCACTGGCGGGCGCACGCAGAGGACATGGAGCGGTGGGCTCGGGCCGAAGTGTCGACCCAGTTGTTGACGATCCCCATCCCACCGCTGGACGTGCGTGCCCGAATCGGGTCCGTCGAAAGCACCGTCGACGCGCTGTACCAGATCGACTACGTGCTCGAGGTTGGGCTTGCCGAGGACGTCGAGGCGCAGTTCGTGCCCGATCTCGAGTTCACGCGCAACCTCGTGTGGAAGGTGCAGCAGCAGGCCAAGGACCTGACCAGTGAGTTGGCCAACCTGTCCTCGCGGTATCCCGATGCGTCGCAGGCGGAGGCCGCAGCCGGCTATGCGGTGGCGGTGACCGATGCCTATCGCGGGTTCGTGCAGCGAATAGACACCGCCATCCAGCGACTGGGTAGCCGCTTCCACAGCCCGGACGCCGAGATCATCGCGGCGGTCAGCGCCATGGTCGCCGACCTTCGCGCGCAAGGTCTGTACTAGAGCCACCTGCTCCTAGGCTGTCGGGATGGGATCGACGCCTGTGCTCGCCATCCTCCATCCCGGCGCCATGGGCGCAGCCGTGGCCGCCTGCCTGGTCAAGCGCGGTCACCAAGTCGGCTGGCTGCGCACCGGCCGAAGTGACGCGACGGTGCGGCGGGCCGCAGAGGCAGGGTTGACGCCGTTCGACGACCTTGCCGAACTGCTGGCCCAAGCCGACATCGTGTTCTCGATCTGCCCGCCGCACGGCGCGCTCGACGTGGCCAGAGAACTGGCGGGCTTCCGGGGAATCGTGGTGGACGCCAACGCGATTAGTCCCGAGACCGCGAATGTCGTTGGTGACGTCGTCACAGCCGGGGGAGCGCGGTACGTCGACGGCGGCGTCATCGGGCCGCCTCCGCTCACGCCAGGAACGACGCGCCTCTATCTGGCAGGCGACGACGGTGACGTTGCGAACCTGTTCGCGGGCTCTGCGCTCGACGCGGTCACTCTCGCGGGCGCGCCGCCTGCCGCATCGGCGCTGAAGATGACGTACGCGGCGTGGACCAAGACCACTGCGGCCCTTCTGGTCTCGATCCGGGAGACTGCTGCCGCCTACGGCGTCGACGACGACCTGGCGAGCGAATGGGCGATCAGTCAACCGCACCTCGCGCAGGCGTGGCTGCGGGCCCGCGAGCAGACCCGAGAGAAGGGCTGGCGCTGGGCCCACGAGCTCGCCGAGGTCGGAAGGACCTTCGCCGCAGTGGGGCAGCCAGAAGGTTTCGGCGTGGCCGCCAGCGAGGTGTTCGGGAGCAACGACGACCTAGCTAGGTGACGTTGCGCCGCTCCACGTGTTCCACCAATTGCCGTGCCAGACCTTCCCTTTCGAAGTACCTCGCGGTCTCGAGCGCGGACGGCGAGCCCGCCAGCGGATCGGCATCCGCTGATAGCAGCAGCTCGACGATCGCCGAGTCGTTCTTGAAGACGGCCCCCGCCAACGGGGTTTGGCCTCGTTTGTTGTGCCGATCCACGTCGGCGCCGCGTGCGATCAGTGCCGCGACGGCGGACTCGTTTCCGTAGTAGGCCGCCAGCATCACCATGGTGTCGCCGCCTGCGTTGGTGAGGTTCACGGGTACGCCCGCATCGACGTACGCGGCCAGCATTGCGGCGTTGCCGTCGCGGGCAGCGTCGAACAGCCGTGACGCCAGGTCCATCAACTCGGCATCGAGGGTGGTTGCCTGGTCGTCGATCACGTTGTCTGCCATGTCAACATCCACCTCTGGTCGCGGTCAAGTGTCACAGCGCGCCGAACGCCTCACAGGCCTTGCGGACGCCTTCGCCGTAGGCGGGGTCGGCGAGGGTGCAGTGCTCGATGTGCTTTTCGACGGTCTGGTGCCTGGCACCCTTGATCGCCCGTGCGGTGTTGTCGAAGAGCCGCTGCTGCTCGTCCCCGGTCATGAGCCGGAACAGGTCACCGGGCTGCTCGAAGTAGTTGTCGTCGTCCTCGCGGAAATCGAAGTGATCGGCGGTGGACCCGATCGACTCGGCGGGATCGGCGTAGGCGGGCTGTTCGGACCACCGGCCATAGCTGTTCGGCTCGACACCCGCGACGCCACCCTGGTTGCCGTCGACCCGCATGGCGCCGTCGCGATGATAGGTGTTGACCAGCGTGGCTCCGCGCGGGTAGTTGACAGGGATCTGGTGGTGGTTCACGCCCACCCGGTAACGGGCGGCGTCGCCGTAGGAGAACAGCCTGCCCTGCAGCATCCTGTCGGGGCTGTACGAGATCCCGGGAACGAGGTTGGACGGTGTGAACGCGGCCTGCTCGACGTCGGCGAAGTAGTTGTCCGGGTTGCGGTTGAGCTCGTACTCGCCGACTTCGATCAACGGGTAGTCCTTCTGACTCCACACCTTGGTCAGGTCGAAGGGATGGAATCGGTAGGTGGCCGCGTCTGCCTCGGGCATCACCTGGATGTACAGCGTCCACTTCGGGAAGTCGCCACGTTCGATGGCTTCGAACAGGTCGCGGCCGTGCGACTCGCGGTCGCGTCCGATCAGTTCGCCCGCTTCGGCGTCGGTGAGGTTCTCGATGCCCTGTTGGGTGTGGAAGTGGAACTTGACCCAGTGCCGCAGTCCTTCGGCGTTGATCATGCTGTAGGCGTGCGAGCCATAGCCGTGCATGTGCCGGAAGGACTTCGGGATGCCGCGGTCGCTCATGGTGATGGTGACCTGGTGCAGTGATTCGGGCAGGCCGGTCCAAAAGCCCCAATTGTTCTCGGGGTCACGCATGTTGGTGCGCGGGTCACGCTTGACGGCGCGGTTGAGGTCGGGGAACTTCAGCGGGTCGCGGTGGAAGAACACCGGCGTGTTGTTGCCGACCACGTCCCAGTTGCCCTCGGTGGTGTAGAAGCGCAACGCGAAGCCGCGGATGTCGCGTTCGGCGTCGGCGGCTCCGCGCTCGCCGGCCACGGTGGAGTACCTGGCGAACACCTCGCAGCTGTTGCCAACCTCGCCGAAGATCGCCGCCTTCGTGTGCCGGGAGATGTCATGCGTGACGCGGAACGTACCGAACGCACCGGATCCCTTGGCGTGCATGCGCCGCTCGGGGATGACCTCGCGGGCGAAGTGGGCGAGCTTCTCGATGAGCCAGACGTCTTGCAGGAGCAGCGGGCCGCGTGGTCCGGCGCTCATGCTGTTCTGGTTGTCCACGACGGGTGCGCCCGCCGCGGTGGTCAAGGGTTTGGTGTTCTCTTCGAATGCCACCGTCTTCTCCTTGGCGTCTGGGCCTTCTGGCTGGATCTAAATTGGAGTGATTCCAATATGGCGCCGTGCAGGGTATCGCCGTCACACGGCGAGCGACGAATACTCCACAGATTCGGACACGGTGTTCGTGTCACATCGTCACAGCGGCGACGTGTGGTGTCGCTATGGCTGCCGTGCAACCGGCCTACCTGTTAGCCGCCATCCTTGACCCTGCGGTCCGGCCAGGGAATCTGGCAGTATCGAACACCCTTGCAGTAGACATCGTGGCTCGACCGAGAGGAGCGCCCATGTCAATGGACGACGAACATCGCACCGCAGATCGATCCCAAATCGCCACTCTCATGACGGAATTCATGTATCGCGACCTTGGCGAATGGGACTCCCTGCGGGAGATCTTTCATCCCGACGCGATGGTCCACATCATGTGGTTCAACGGGAGCGGTCACCAATTCGTCGACACGTTGGCGCGGGGCGGCGCGTCCGCGGTGTCCAGCAAGCACGTCATCGCCAACCCCTTGATCCACTTTCGCGGTGCGCGCGCCGTGACCGAGACCAATGCGATCATCGTCGCCGAGAATGCGGCTCTGGGATGCGTTTGCACGTCCCACATTCGCTTCCTGGATCGCGTCGAAGAGCGGGACGGACGTTGGCGGCTGCTGGAACGGCGCAGCGTCTACGACGTCAGCTTCCTCGACGTGGCGCCGAACGATTTCGACCCAGCCTCGCTTCGGCACCACCCGCACGAGTACGCCGCCCTCGCCCGTCTGCTCACCCTTTCGGGCTTGTCGATCGAGGGAACGTATCCCACGCGTGGCAGTGAGGCGGAACGAAAGATCAGGGCGGACAACGACTCCTGGTTGAAGGAATCGATTGCCCGCCCTGAGAACGAAGCCGGTCGGCTACCGCATCAGAACGGCTGATTCGGCTCGCCTTCGGTGGGGTTGTCGTGGTCGTCCGTTCCGGAGGCGGTGTGGGCAATGTCGTGCCCCTCACCCACCCGTACGCAGCCTGCCGTGCAGTCCTGCATCACGATGGGCGCGGAACCGCCCTGCTCGACTCGCCACTTCCACGCGGTCTGAATGATGTTCAGCTCGGTGAGGACGGCGTCGCGCTCGCCGACGGTGCAGTGCAGCGTCCGGTTGGCGCCGTCACTCGTCTCGTGAAGCAACTCGCTCTCCGAGAGTTGCAACGGGTTGCGGATCAACCGAACGCCGAAGCGCTCCACCTTGTCGTGCGCCTGGAGCCGCTCGCAGATCCCGGCCAGGATCGCCTCGTCGTCGTCGCTCAGTGGCTCGGTGTCGCCGAAGTCGTCCGGCTCGGCGAACTCCAGCCCGACCACGCCGATGCCTTCATCGACGGAATCGTCGAATCGAATTGCGGTAGTGCTGAGCTCGGCAAAGGCCGACCGCATCATCGGGGCGGTCTCGGTCCCTCGCGGCGCGCGCACCGAGCGCTCGACGAAGACCTCTCCGGGCTCCGGCTCGAAGTGCTTGTGCAGCAACCAGATACCGAATCGGTTCGAGGCATCGGTGGCCGTCAGGTATCGGCCAAGCTCTTCGAGGCAGGCGTGGTCGTCCTCGCGCAGCTCCCCGACGTCGGTGGCATCCATGTCTCGCAGCGACTCGTAATCCTCGACGCCGTGATCGCGCATCGTCAGCATGGCCCAACTCCTTAAACTGTCAAATTGCTGAAGAGATTTCCCAGCAGCCGTGGACATCCGGATGCTAACAAAGGGGACTGGCACCGAATGAAAGTTTTGACGAGAACGTAATGCTCGTGCGCCCCTGCGCGCCAACAGTTCATCCGTTGTTGGGGCGGCCGTCAGGCAGGTCGATCGAACTGTAGGTGGTGCAACTCCGCGTAGACACCCTCCAGCTTCAGGAGCTCCTCCTGGGTGCCGTCCTCCACCACCACGCCGTCCTTGACGACGATGATCTTGTGCGCGTCGCGCAATGTGCTCAGCCGATGGGCGATGGTGATGACCGTGCGGCCGGCCATCAGCCGTTCCAGCGCTTCGATCACCAGATGCTCCGATTCGGCATCCAGCGCTGCCGTCGGCTCGTCGAGGATCAGGATCGGGTTGTCCCGAATCAGCGCGCGGGCAATGCCAATCCGTTGGCGCTGACCGCCGGAGAGCGTCGAGCCACGGTCGCCGACCACGCTGTGGTACCCGTTGGGCATCCGGTTGATGAACTCGTCGGCGTTGGCCAGTCTGGCCGCCTCGATGATCTGTTCCTCGGTGGCGTCGGGACGACCGAAGGCGATGTTGTCCCGGATGGTTCCCCGCAGGAGCACCGTGTTCTGCAGTACGAAGCCGATCTGGGTGCGCAGCCCGTGCAGCGTGTAGTCCTCGATGTCCACACCGTCGATCAGAATCCGGCCGCCCTCCAGGTTCCTGAACCGTGGGATGAGGCTGACGAGGGTGGATTTGCCACTGCCGGTGGGGCCGACGACGCCGACCATCTGACCCGCACCGATCGTGAACGAGATGTCACGTAACACGGGCACGTCCTGCTCGTAGCCGAAGGAGACGTTCTCAAAGGTGACCTGCCCCTTGAACGGCGGGGGTTCGGTCGGCGCCGCACGTTCGGGGATCGTCTTGTCGGCGTCGCACACCGCCGTCACCCGCTGAAACCCCACCGACACCTGGGCGAGCGTGTTGGTCATCTGGGAGAGCGAGCGCACCGGCTGGAAGAACCGCGCCATGTACGAAAGGAACACGGTGAGCGCGCCCGCGGTCATCGTGCCGGCGATGATGAGAAGGGCGCCCCGCCAGAGCACCAAACCCGTGCACACCGCGACGATCAGGCTGACGATCGGCGACAGTAGCGCCGACACCCGTCGGGTCTTGAGCCACGCAGAGACGGTTTGTTTGCTTACCTCCTCGACCTTCATTTCTTCGTAGTCTTCGCGCGAGTAGGCCTGCACCACCTCGATCGACTGCAGACCCTCTTGCAGCGTGGCGAGCAGATCGGATTGTTTGGTACGCACCTCTTGCGTCGCCATCTTTATCGCCTTGTTCACGCGGACCAGGAAGTAGATCAGGAACGGGGAAACCGCGAGTGCGATGAGGGCGAAATCCCAACGCAGCAACAACATCACAATGACCATCGACACCAGCGTCAGGGCGTCGGTGAAGATGTTGAGGACCGAGGTCGACGCAAAGCTCTGGATCGTCTGAACGTCAGTGGTCAGCGTGCTCAGGATCGTGCCGACCCGGTTGGTGTCGTAGAAGGCGAGCGACAGTTCCTGCAAGTGGTGATAGAGGCGCACCCGCAGGTCGTTTCCGATGGACTGCCCGACCCGTTCCGTCGTGTAGCTCGCGACGTAGAACGCCAGGCCGCTCACTATCGCGATCAACACCACCATGATTCCGGCCGCCGCGGCGATGTGCGTCTTGGTCGAGCCGCCGACCATCGGGAACCAGAAGGTGATCCATGCCGGAGGCCGATGGCTCGCAACGACGTTGTCGAGGATGATCTTGAGCGGCCACGGTAGGGCCAGGCCCATGAGCGTCTGGACCAGCGTCGCGCTCAGAATCAGTGCGAGGGCCCCTCGGTAGGGGCGGAGCAGATCACGAAGCAGCGGCGGCACGGCGGGCATCTCCCATTTTCGTCAGTACTCAGGCGAACCGTAGTGCTGAGCGCCCACGCCCGCTCACCATTTCAGACGGAGTTCAGCTAGAGGGTTGATACTCACCACCCAATGGTGCCCTTCGGGCGCCACCTCACCGGAGGGTGGTCCGTTGGAGAAGTTCAAGCCTTCAATCGACTGGGGCAATCAGGTCGTCGTGTCCGCGTGGTGGATCCTCGAGGCCTGGGTCATCAGTGCGGCGTGCGTGTTGGTGATCGCGGCCCTGCTGATCCGCTATACGACGTGGGCGAAACGGTTCTGGAGCATTACGGGCGCCTACTTCACCGGTAAGGCCAGCTTGCCGGTGTGGGCGACGCTGGCGGTTCTGCTGCTGTCGGTCATCTTCGAAGTGCGCATCTCCGTGCTGCTCAGCTATTACAACAACGACCTGTTCTCTGCGCTGCAGATGGCGTTTCAGGGGGTTGGCGCGCACAATTCCGCACAGCGGAATTCCGGAGAGCACGGCTTCTGGGTGGCGATCTCCATCTTTTGCATCCTGGCCGTCATCCACATCGCCCGGATCCTGTTGGACACCTACCTGACCCAGCGCTTCATCATCCGCTGGAGGGTGTGGTTGACCGCCCGTCTCACAGGGGACTGGCTGACCGGCCGCGCCTACTACCGAAGCCGATTCACCGAGCCCACCATCGACAACCCCGACCAACGCATTCAGCAGGACATCGACGTCTTCACCACGGGTATCGGCACCGGCCCCAACGTTCCGACGTACTACTCGCAGAGCATGTTGCTGTTTGGCGCGGTCAACGCGGTGGCCTCCGTGGCGTCGTTCGCCGTGATCCTGTGGCGACTCTCGGGGACGTTGACGGTGTTTGGGGTTGACATCCCCAAGGCCCTCTTCTGGATCGTCATCGCCTACGTGCTCACGGCGTCGCTGATCGCGTTTCGGATCGGTCATCCGTTGATACGGCTGAGTTTTCGCAACGAGCAGACCAACGCCGCGTTCCGGTACGCGCTGGTGCGATTGCGCGACGCGGCGGAGGCCGTCGCCTTCTACCGCGGCGAACGGGCCGAGCGCGTGCAGCTCGACAAGAGGTTCGCGGCCGTGATCGCCAACTACCGACGCTATGTCCGACGCACACTTGGCTTGATCGGGTGGAACTACACCGTCACCGAAACCATCCTTCCGCTGCCGTACGTGCTGCAGGCGCCGCGGTTGTTCGCAGGAAGCATCAAGTTGGGCGACGTCACGCAGTCCGCTGGCGCGTTCGGCAGGATCGAGTCGGGAATGTCGTTCTTCCGCAACGCGTACAGCCAGTTCGCGAGCTACAACGCCGCGATCATCCGACTGCACGGACTGATGGAAGCCAACGAACGCGCGCGCGAATTGCCCGTTCTGACAACCGAATCAAGCATCGACGGCTCCATCGAGCTGACCGGAGTCGAGGTGCGGACACCCGCAGGTGACCCGCTCATCGATCCGATCGATTTGCGGCTGGAGCACGGCGAGTCCATGGTCGTCACCGGTTCGTCGGGCAGCGGCAAGACCTCGCTGTTGCGCAGCCTCGCCGAGATGTGGCCCGCCGCAACCGGTGTGTTCCACAGACCCGCCGATGACCACGCGACGATGTTCTTGTCTCAACTGCCGTACCTACCGCTTGGCGATCTACGTACGGCGGTGTCGTATCCGCGGAGATCGGGTGATGTCTCCGACGACGAGCTGGACCGCGCACTCACCCGGGTGTCATTGCCCCACCTGCGCGGGCGGCTCGACGACGAGCAGAATTGGGCCAAGGTCCTGTCACCGGGCGAGCAGCAGCGGGTTGCCATCGCTCGCGTGCTGCTGACCAAACCCAAGGCGGTGTTCCTCGACGAAGCGACCTCGGCTCTGGACGAGGGCATGGCGCTTGCGCTCTACGAGCTGCTGCGCACCGAGTTGCCGAGCACCGTGGTGGTCAGCGTCAGCCACCACAGTTCTCTCGTCGAGCATCACCAGCACCACCTGGCGCTGCTCGGGGAAGGCGCATGGCGACTCGACAGACTTGTCGCGAAGCAATGACGTCGAGACTCGAGTGCTGACGGCTCGTCTTACCTCGGTTCGTCCGAAGTATCGTTGCCACGCATGAGCGATGACAGGGTTCGGGTCACAGTCGGCACCGACGGCGTGGCCACCGTGACGATGGTTCGCGCAGACAAGCACAACGCGCTCGATCAAGCGATGTTCGAAGGGCTGATCGCCGCTGCCGAGCAGGTAGCCGCCGATGCGTCCATCCGTGCCGTCGTGCTGCACGGGGAGGGCAAGAGCTTCTGCTCCGGCCTGGACATCGCGAGCTTCATGAGCGGGCAGGGCGGCACCGGCGTGCTGCTGGTTCGCGATGACGGCCGGCTGGCGAACTTCGCCCAGCGCGTGGCGTATGACTGGTCGCTGGTGCCTGCGCCGGTGATCGCCGCGATCCACGGCAACTGCTTCGGCGGCGGTTTGCAGATCGCTCTCGGTGCCGACATCAGGATCGCCGCACCCGACGCGAAGCTCAGCGTCATGGAGGTCAAGTGGGGCCTGGTGCCCGACATGGGCATCACCCAGACGCTGCCTCGGCTGGTGCCGATCGACGTCGCGAAGGAGTTGACGTTCACCGGCCGCACCGTCTCCGGCACGGAGGCCTCCGCGCTGGGATTGGTGACACGCGTTGCCGACGACCCGCTCGCCGCGGCCAGGGAACTCGCTGCCGAGATAGCCGGGAAGTCCCCGAATGCCGTCCGTGCGGCGAAGCGTCTCTACGACGAGACGTGGGTCAGCGACGACAGCGCTGCGGGACTGGTGCTCGAGACCGATCTCCAGGTGGGGCTCATCGGATCGCCCAACCAGATCGCCGCCGTGATGGCGGGAATGTCGGGGGAGCCGCCGGTCTTCGTCGACCCGGCATGACTTGGCGGCATTGATATGCAAGCGCCCGCTTGCCTATCATGGGTGGGGTGGCGGACGTGTTCAGGGCCCTCGACGACGAGACCAGGCGTCTCATCCTCGACGAACTCGCCGCTAGCGACGGACAGACCTTGTTCGAGATCTGCACTCTGCTCACCACGCGGCATCGGCTCAGTTCGACTCGGCAGGCGATATCGCAGCATCTAGCCGTGCTCGAGTCGGCGGGGCTGGTCGTGACCGAGCGGCGTGGCCGGTCCAAGTTCCACTTCTTCAACCCCGAGCCTCTCACCGAGATCACACGACGATGGCCGTCCGTCGTCGGGAAGGAAGACCCATGAAGATTCGCCTGACCAGCCTCTTCGTCGACGATCAGCGAGCAGCGCTGGCCTTCTACACCGAAGTGCTCGGCTTCACGAAGCGCCGTGACGTGCCGATCGGGGACGCCTCCTGGCTCACCGTCGTGTCCACCGAGGATCCCGAAGGCCCCGAACTGCTGTTGGAGCCGAGCGGTCACCCCGCGGTCAAGCCCTACCGCGACGCCCTCGCCGAAGACGGAATCCCGTTGGCGCAGTTCGCCGTCGACGACGTCGAGGCCGAACACGAACGGCTGACGAAACTGGGTGTCGTGTTCACGCAGCCACCCATCGACGGTGGCGACTACACGACGGCCGTATTCGACGACACGTGCGGCAATCTCATCCAGCTCATCGCCGAGCGGCCAGCGCCCTAGAGGTCGAGGACGAGGTCGCCGTCCGGCGCTGCGGAGCAGATGAGCACCGAGTCGCTTGGTGGTGGATCCAGTGGCGCCTGGACGTACGTCGCGGCGCCTGCCACGATCCCGGTCAGGCAGATGTGGCAGACCCCGCTGCGGCACGAGTACCGGGTGGGAACATCGCAGGCTTCGGCCAATTCGAGCAGGCTGTGGTACTCCGATGACCAATTGGCGGTGAGACCGCTCCGCGAGAACGTGACCTGCGGCCCCGTCGTGGGCATGCCGGGCGGCCGGTGCGGACGCGTGAGGGCTGGCGCGTCGACGACGCCAGGATTGATGGCAGCGAGCGCGCCGAAGGACTCGGTGTGGATGCGGCCCGCATCGATCCCGGCGGCGGTCAAGGCGGCACGCATGTCGTCCATGAACGCGTTTGGGCCGCACAGGTATACGACGGAGTCGACGGGTAGACCCAGCGTTGCGATCGATGACGCGGTGAGGCGCTCGGCCCGGTCTGGTGCCTGAACGGCGGTGTAGAAGATGCGTTGCCGAGCATGGGGGAGGGCGTCGATCAACCCCGTGACTTCGGTGTCGAAGGCTTGTGACTCCCGGTCGTGCGTCGTGTGCACCCAACGGATTTCGCGTTGGCTGCCTGCCGCGGCGAGCGCATGCAGCATGGCCAGCACGGGCGTCGCGCCGACCCCGGCCGACAGCAGCACGACCGGGCTGCCGTCGTCGGTGAGGAAGAAGTCTCCGCGCGGCGCCGCGGCGTCGATGGTCGATCCGGCACGGATGTGGGTGTGCAGCCATCGGCTCACCTGGCCGTGCTCCTCGCGCTTCACGCTGATGCGGTAGGTGCCCGCATCGGGGTCACCGGACAACGAGTAGCTGCGCAACGGCGCGGGGTCGCCGGCGTCCGGGATCTTGACGGTCAGGTATTGCCCCGGCAACGGTCTCGGTAGGGGATCGCCTTCGGTCGCAGACAGATCGATGGACGTGATCGAGGGACTCTCCAGGGCAATGGCGTCGACCAGGAGCTGGCGAAACCCGGCCCACGCCGGCTCGGGTGCGGCCGTCGCCGAATCTACCTGCGCGCCAAGCATGTCGCGAAAGGACTGCTGCCATCCCGGGCTCAGTGCGGGCAGGTCGACAGCCTGCTCGAGCCGACTCTTGTCGCGGTCGGGCAGATAGAGCAGCGCGTCGACGTCGGCGACCGACAGTTCGTGCCTGCCTCGGCGGGTCAGTTCGATGGCGTCGCCTGCTTCGACGCGCCCCTCTTGGATGACCCGCATGTAGAAGCCGGGCCGGTGATGGGCGACCAAGAGGTTGGGCATCTCGGGTTCGCCGAGGCGCATGCCGACGCGAAAGCACGTGACGCGCGGTTGGGTCACCTCGAACTCGGCTTCGCCGATGCGGTAGCGATCGCCGATGCACACCGCGTCGTCCCCGAGCCCGCTGACGGTGAAGTTCTCCCCGAAGTTTCCAGGCACGAGGTCGTCACGCCCGAGGTACTCGCGCCAGTAGTCGTAGGAGTCGGTCTGATAGACCAGCACGGCGCGCTGCTCGCCACCGTGGCCCGCGAGATCACCCTGCCCGTCGCCATCGACGTTGAGCCTGCGCACCACCACTGGCCCCTCGACCGGCGTCTTCCACGCTCCGGTGAAGACCGTCTTGTCGTGCCATGGCACGTTTTTCGGCCGACCGACATTCACCGAAATCAGTCTCGCCATCTGGGGTTCCTTTCGACGACGCCGCCTACGTTAGCGGCTCGTCGACTCTGCGTCGCCTGACCGACACACTGGGTTGAATGTCCCATAATGTGGCACGGAGTCGATAGCCTCGAATGATGGCCGCCATCGACGCATCCGATGAGCAGCGGTTGACGCCCAAGGGGCGTGCCACTCGCGAGCGGATCGTGGAATCGGCCGCCGAGCTGATCCTGAACGGCGGGTACTCGGCGTTCAACATGGACGGGGTGCGCAGGGCGGCGTCGGTGAGTGGCTCTCAGCTGGCCCACTACTTCGCCGACAAGCAGGCACTGATTCGGGCCGTCCTGGTTCGCCAGATCGATGTAGTGCTGGCCTTTCACCGAGATCCGCGACTGCACGGGCTGGAGTCGTTCGACGACTTCGAACGCTGGATCGACTTGAACATGCGCTACCTGCGGCGCATCGGTTACGAGGGCACCCCGACGTTCCATGCCCTGGTCGGCAGGCTGGTCAAGTCCGATCCGGCCACGCGGCAGACTCTCGGCCAGGCCTACCGGCAATGGGTGGCGCTGCTCGAGCCCGCGTTGCGGCACATGAAGCAGCGCGGTGTCCTTCTCGCCGCCGCCGACCCTCGACGGCTGGCCATGGTCATCGTCTGCGTCCACCAGGGCGGCGGCACCGTGGCCTACGCCTATCGCCAGGAGTGGGCACACGCCGATGCCGTGCGATTCGCGGTGAACTACCTGCGGACGTTCGCCGCCGACCCCGCCGAACGCGTGCTACGCCCCGCCCGCCGCCGCCGCGTCGCAGCGGCCACCCAGATGGACGACGACGGCGCGCATTTCACCCGCAAGGGGCTTGAGACGCGGTCGCGCATCACCGAGGTGGCGGCCGAGTTGATGCTCGAGCGCGGCATCGCCGGGACCAGCATGGACGACTTGCGGAGCGCGGCCTCCGTGAGTGGATCCCAGATCTCGCACTACTTCGAGGACAAGCGTGACCTGACGCGCCGGGTCGTCGCTCGGCGTCGTGATGGCCTAGTGGCGTTTCACACCCGACGGGACCTTGGCGCACTCGACGACCTCCGGTCGCTGCAGGCGTGGGCCGATACCTGCGCAGCCGAGGCGGAAACCGTCTACCGCAGGCGTGGATGCAGCTACGGCTCGCTGGCAGGTGAACTGCTGGAAGCCGATGACGACGTGCTCGGCGTCGTGACGGCCGGTTACGACGAGTGGCTCGGACTGTTTCGCGCCGGGCTCTTGGCCATGCGTACGCGCGGTGACCTGGTGCCCGACGCCGATCCGCGCCATCTCGCGGTCGCACTGGTGGTCGCGCACCAGGGCGGCGCGATGGTCACCCACGCAACGAACGACGCACAGCCGATGCAGGCGGCCGTGATGGCGGCCGTGGACTACGTGCGCTCGTTCGCCCCAACTCCCGAGCCGCGTCGAGCACCACGAACACAGCGCAGAGTCGCTAAATCCTGACCGTAGGAGCATTTCCCCCCTCGCTTCAGCCTTTTCTCCCGTCGCTTCGCTCGCCCTGAAGCAGTCTTACAGGGAACTGTCAGCACACTCCCACTTGCCCGTGACCCTCTCTCCAGGCCAATATGGGTGGAGCAGCCCACAATTATGGGTCAGGTGACCCAGTAGGATGGCGGCTCGGGAGGGACAATATGGGACTGGCATGGCAGCAGGGCCCATTGGCTACCAGCTCGGCCGGACGGTTGCTCAGCCCGCACCCGTTGCCGGAGCGCCTGTTGTTCGCAGAGCCGTTGCGTCGTCGGATGCGGGTGCGCTTCGGCGGAGATTGGATCGCAGACAGCGAGGACGTCGTGCTCTTGCACGAGCCCGGCCGCTACCCGGTGGCCTACTTCCCACGCTCCGGCATCGACCCCGGCGTGTTGGTCGCCGAGGACCGGGTCACGACTCATCCGGACCTCGGACAGGTGAACTGGTTCACCGTCGCTGCGGGGGAGCACGTCGCCAATCGTGCAGCCTGGCAATATTCTTCGCTACCGCAGTACGCAGACGTGCTGGACGGTCGGGTGGCGTTTGCCTGGCGGGCGATGGACGCGTTCTACGAAGAAGACGAACGCATCGTCGGGCACGCGTCGGACTTCTATCACCGCATCGACATCCGGTCGACCTCGCGCCATCTGGTGGTCCGCGACGGCGATCGGGTGATCGCCGACACCGCTCACCCCCTTGCCCTCTACGAGTCGGGTTTCGCCCCTCGCTGGTACGTCCCGCGCGGCGACGTCGTCGAGTCAGCCCTCGAACCCATTGAGGGACAGACGTTCTGCCCCTACAAGGGACTGGCGAACTACTACACCATCGGCGGCCGCAAGCGGGCGGCATGGTCCTACGTCGAGGCATGGCCTGAGGTCGCCAGAATCAGCAACCTGGTGTCGTTCGAGCCCGACAAGATCGACGTCTTCATCGACGGCAAGCAGCTGCATCTGGAGCCGGGCCAGACCGTGCTGGCACACGGCGTCGACCGCGGTTTGGACCCCGACGAGATCCTGCAGAACGCGCGCGTCCGGGAATGAAGGCAACCTTCGAAGTCGTCGTCCTGCCGGTCTCCGATCCGGATGAGTCGCTTCGGTTCTACCGCGATGACGTCGGCTTCGATCTCGACGTCGACTACGCACCCGCACCCAGCGCCGGGGCGAGCGAAGCGACGGGAGAAAGCTTCCGGGTCGTTCAGCTGACGCCGCAGGGATCGGCGGCGTCGATTCAATTCGGCCTGGGCCTGACCACCGCGCCGGTTGGCTCGGTACGTGGGCTGTACCTGGTGGTGCCCGACATCGAGGTCGCCCGAGCCGAGCTCGCGGACCGCGGAGTCAGCGTCAGCGAGGTCCGGCACAAGGACGCCGACGGCGGATGGCGCGGCTCCTTCCTGCCCGGCGCCGATCCGGAGCGCGCCGACTACGCGAGTTTCGCCGAATTCCACGATCCGGACGGCAATGCATGGGTCCTACAAGAGCGTGGTCATCACACCGAACGCCTCGGGAGGGATTGAACAGATGAACGAATCACGAGAGGCCGAGTACGACGTGATCGTCCTCGGCGCTGGACCTGTCGGGCAGAGTGTCGCCGCCCGCGCACGCGCAGGCGGGCTTTCGGTTGCGGTGGTGGAACGGGAATTGGTCGGCGGCGAATGCTCGTACTGGGGTTGCATTCCCAGCAAGGCATTGTTGCGCCCCGTCCTCGCCGTCGCCGACGCGCGCCACGTCGACGGCGCCCGCGAAGCGGTCACTGGCTTCCTCGACACGGGGAAGGTGTTCGGGCGTCGCGATCGCTACGTCACCAACTGGGACGACAGCGGACAGGCCAACTGGGTCAAGAACATTGGCGCAGAACTCTTCCGGGGTCACGCCCGGCTCACCGGCCCGCGACGCGTCGCAGTCGAGACACCCGGCGTCGGTGTCGCCGCGCTCACCGCCCGGCAAGCAGTCGCCGTCTGCACCGGCAGCACGGCCGCACTGCCCGACATCCCAGGCATCGAGAAGGCGCGGGCCTGGACCAACCGCAAGGCCACCGACAGCAGTGACATTCCAGGGCGGTTGGCCATCGTCGGTGGCGGCGGCATCGCCGTCGAGATGGCCACTGCATGGCACGGTCTCGGGTCCAAGGTCACTCTGCTGGCACGGGATTCCGGGGTACTGCCAAGGATGGAACCATTCGCCGGCGAGCTCGTCGCCCGCGGTCTCACAGAAGCGGGAGTCGACGTCCGCACCGGGGTCTCCGTCACCGAACTCCGCCGCCTCGACATCGCGGGACCACTGTGGGTGAGCCTGGACGACGACAGCGAATTGGAGGTCGACGCAATACTGTTCGCGATCGGCAGGACGCCGAACACCGCCAACATCGGCTTGGAGACCATCGGCCTCGACCCGGGGACGTGGTTGGACGTCGACGACTCCTGCGTGGTTCGCGGTGTCGCCGGAGACTGGCTCTACGCCATGGGCGACGCCAATCACCGTGCCCTGCTGACGCATCAGGGCAAGTACCAGGCCCGCATGGCGGGCGACGCCATCGTCGCCCGCGCCGCGGGTCGTCAACTCGATGTCGCACCGTGGGGCGCCCACGTCGCCACCGCCGATTCCCACGCGGTACCGCAGGTGTTCTTCACCGACCCCGAGGCCGCCTCCGTCGGACTCACCGTCGCAGAGGCCGAACAGCGGGGGCACCGGGTACAGGCCGTCGACGTGAGCATCGGCGACACCGTGCCCGGCGCCTTCCTCTACGCCGACGGTTACGGCGGGCGGGCCCGCATCGTCGTCGATCTCGACGACGGTCACCTGCTCGGCGCGACCTTCGTCGGCGCAGGCGTCGCCGAACTGCTGCAGTCGGCCACCGTCGCGATCGCGGGACGAGTTCCGATTCAACGCCTTTGGCACGCCGTGCCCTGCTTCCCGACCATCAGTGAAGTCTGGCTTCGCCTGCTCGAAGCACACCGTGACTCCCAACCGAATTCAACACAGAACGGAAACCCATGAGAAATTCACGCCCCAGCACTCGTCGCCTCGTGATCATCGCCCCAGCAGCGATGCTCATCGGGCTCGGCGCGTTGATCGCGGGATGCGGCGGCAACGAAAAGCCGGCGCCGTCCAGCACGACGACCACCACGACCACCACCACGCCTACGACGACCACGACGCCGCCGTCCAGCGCACCGGTGTCCCCGACGGAGAAGGACCTGAGTCCCACCGGAGGAAACCTGTTCACGCCGCCGGTGAAGGCCGAGCCGGCGCCGACGGAACCGCCTGGCGTGCACCGCAAGTAACCGACGAACAACGAAACGATAGGACTCTCATGACGCGACTACGTCGCCCGCGCGACTGGATGGCCCTCGGCGGAGGGGTGGTGTTGATAGCGCTCGGCGGGCTGACCGCAGCATGTGGCAACGGCGGCAACCCGGCCCCGTCGAGCACCACCACGACGACCACGACGACCACCGCCACGACTACCACCGAAACACCGCCAAGCAGTGCGCCGGCATCCCCGACCGAGAAGAGCATCAACCCCACGGGCGGGAATCTGTTCACACCGACGGTGGTGGCACCGCCTGCGCCTGGGATCCCGCCGGGCCAGCACCCCGGGATCAACGGGGTGTCTTAGGAGTCACCGGAGCCGCCCCGGCGGCGACATTCGGTCAGCGCAGCGTGACGACGACCTTTCCCTTGGCCGTGCGCTCTTCAAGAGAGGCGATGGCCTCGGCGGCCCGCTCGAGCGGGTAGACGGCAGGCTCGGGGGCGGTCACCAAACCCGATGCCAGCAGCGGCTCCAGCTCGGCCCACTGCTCGGTCAGATACCCGGGATGCGTTGCGGCCCAAGCGCCCCAGCCGACGCCGACGGCATCGACGTTGTTGAGCAGCAGGCGGTTGACCTTGACCGTGGGAATGTCGCCGCCGGTGAAGCCGACCACCAGCAGCCGACCTCCTGGGGCGAGCGAGCGCAGCGAATCGGTGAACCGGTCACCGCCGACCGGATCGACGACGACGTTCACCCCGCGGCCGCCGGTCAGCTCCTTGACCGCGTCCTTGAAGCCGTCGGCCAGCACCACGTCGGTGGCGCCCGCCGCCCTGGCGACGTCGGCCTTGTCCGCGGTGCTGACGACAGCGATGGTGCGTGACGCACCGAATGCGGTGGCCAGCCGGAGCGTCGAGGTGCCGATGCCTCCCGCAGCGCCGTGCACCAAGACCGTTTCGCCGGGCACGAGCCTGCCGCGGGTGCGCAAGGCGCAGTGCACCGTCAGGTCGTTGAACAGGATGCCTGCCCCCGCCTCGAACGACACCACGTCGGGCAGCTTGAACACCTGAGCGGGAGGTACCGCGACGACTTCGGCCATCGCGCCGTTGAGCATCGTCAGCGCGGCCACCCGGTCGCCCGCCACCACATGGGCACCCGCGGGGGCGCTGCGCACGACGCCGGCGAGTTCGGCGCCGGGAACGTAGGGCAACTCGGGGCGGTGCTGGTAGAGACCGCGCGTCTGCAGCGCGTCGGGAAACGCGACACCGGCCGCGTACACGTCGATCAGTACGGCGTTGGTGTCAGTCGGTTCGTCGATCTCGACCAGCTCCGCGGCTCCTGGTCCGTCGAGCCGAGCAATCTGTATGGCGCGCATGTCAGGCCTTCCCCGGCCTGTCTGGGCCGACCGGCACCATTTAACCTCCATGAGTGATCGATGCACGCGCCGCGGTACTGCACGAAGCGGGTGACGATCCCCGGCTCACCGACGTCGTGATCCGGCCGCCGGTTGACGACGAGGTGCTGGTCCGCATCGACGCCGTCGGCATCTGCCACACCGATGTCAGCGTCGCCGCGCGGTGGCCCGCCAAGCGGCTGCCGATGGTGTTCGGTCACGAGGGTGTCGGCACGGTCGTCGCCGCCGGCCCAGGGGCACGCGCGGCGCAGGGCCAGCAGGTCGTGCTGACGTTCGCCAGTTGCGGCGGGTGCGCCGACTGCGTCGCAGGCAGGCCTGCCTACTGTGACCACTCCACCGATCTGAACATGCGCGGCGACCGCCGCGACGAGACCAGCGCCCTGCGCTTGGACGGTGGACCCGTCACCGGCGGCTTCTTCGGACAATCCAGCTTCGCCACCCACGCCCTGTCGCGGCCCGCCAACACCGTGGTGCTGACCACGGACCTCGCCCCCGAGCTCGCAGCGCCGCTTGCCTGCAGCGTGCAGACCGGCGTCGGGACGGTGCTGAACGCCTTGTCGGCGGGGTCGGATGACGCGCTGGTGGTTTTCGGGGCCGGTGCTGTGGGCCTGTCGGCGGTGATGGGCGCGAAGATCGCGGGCTGCCGCTCGATCGTCGCGGTCGATCCGGTGCCCGAGCGGCTTGCCTTGGCCACCAAGCTGGGCGCGACCGCGACCCTTGACCCCACCGCCGTGGACGTGGTGGCGGCGCTCGGCGATCTCACCGGGGGAGGACCGACCCTCGCCGTCGACAGCACGGCGGTTCCCCAGGTCATCGCGACCGCGCTGGCTGCCTTGCGGTCGTGCGGGACGCTCGCGCTCGTCGGGCTCGGCGCGCTGAACGCCGAGTTGCCGGTCGGTCTGATCCTTGCGAAGGGACTGCGGGTGCGGGGCGTCGTCGAGGGTGACAGCGATCCGCACACCTTCATTCCGCGGCTTGCCGAGCTGGTCCGCAGCGGTGACCTGCCCGTCGACGAACTGATCACCACTTTCGAGCTGACCGCCTTCGACGAGGCGTGGGCCGCCGCCAAGTCAGGACGCGTGATCAAACCGGTGCTCTTGACCGGATAAACTGCTCCTCCCGGCAGCGTTGCCGGCCCCGATCGGAGAGCGATGAACGCTTGCGCGAAGAGCAGACAGCCCTGATGGTCCTTCAACTGCGGCGCTACGAGCCGGCAGATGCCTTGACGACCGGACGGGTCGTCGACGTCCGTTCCGCCGACGGAACCCGGTTGCACGCCGAGGTCTTCGGGCCGGAAGACGGCTACCCGATCGTGCTGGCACACGGCATCACCTGCGCGATCCGGGTCTGGGCCAACCAGATCGCCGACCTCTCCACCGACTACCGCGTCATCGCGTTCGACCACCGCGGCCACGGGCGCAGCGAGGTTCCGCCCCGTCGAGGAAGCCGCAGCAACTACAGCCTCGATTTCCTGGCGGCCGACCTGGACGCCGTACTCGACGCCACCCTGGCCCCCGGCGAGCGCGCCGTCATCGCCGGGCACTCGATGGGTGGCATCGCGATCACGTCGTGGGCGCAGCGCTACCCACAGCGGGTCACGCAGTGCGCCGACGCCGTCGCTCTGATCAACACCACGACGGGCGATCTGCTGCGCGACGTGAAGTTCATGCCCGTGCCGGACGCTCTGTCGGGTGGCCGAGTGGCGGCCGCCGGGGTGCTGCTCAAGAGACTCGGTGGGGCACCGCTGGTGCCCGGCTCGATCCAGCAGAGCAGGCGATTCGTCGCCGCGCTGGCGGTCGGGCGTGACGCCGACCCCGCCATCGCGGACTTCGTCTTCGAACTCTTCGCGATGACCCCACCCGCGGGGCGCGGCGGTTGGGCCCGTGCACTCGTCGACTCGCTCGGCCCGAAGCACATCTCCTTGGCCAACCTCACCGTGCCCACGCTCGTCATCGGTAGTCGCGGTGACCGCCTGCTGCCCATCGGCGCGTCCCGCCGAATCGCCGAGCACGCACCGAATCTCGCCGCGTTCGTCGAACTGTCCGGCGGCCATTGCTCGAATCTGGAACGCCCGGACGAGGTCAACCATCACCTGCGGGCGCTGATCGAGTCGGTGCGGACCGAGCGGCGGATCAGCTCCTAGCCGCGAGGTAGGCGTCCACCTCGGCCGCCGCGCGCTGCCCCGACCGGACGGCGCCGTCGAGGAAGCCGGTCCACTGGTCGGCCGTCTCGGTGCCCGCCCAGAAGATGCCGTCGACCGGTTTGCGCAGCCATTGCCCGTACTTGGTCCACGATCCCGGCGGGACCGCCGCGGTGGGGCCACCCGGGGCGAATCCTTCAGTGCCCCAACAGTGGTCGACGTAGTCGATCGGGTGTCGCGCCTCGTCGCCGAACAGTGCGGCGAAGCATCCCAGCGCCGCCTCGCGCCTCGCATCGGCAGGCATCGGGTCGAACGTGCGGGCATCGGTGAAGCCCAGCAGGATCCCTGGGCCGTCGTCGCCGGGGCTGACGTCGAACGTGATGAACACCTGCCCGTCGTCGGACAACGCCTCACCCGAGCAGCCGTCGGCGCGCCAGAACGGGGCGTCGTACGCCGCGTAGGCCTTGCTGAGATTGCCCTGCGGCCAGTGCTCGGCCAACTGCGAATACCCCTGGGGCAGAGCGGGTTCGAATGCGATGCCGCGTCGGTGCGAGGGCGGGATCGCCACGACGACGGCCCTGGCGGCCGTCGTGCCCTTCCCCGCATGCACGGTCACCGTGCCGTCGGCGGCACGCTCGATGCGATCCACCACAGAACCGAGCGCCACCCGATCGCCGAGTTCGTCGGCCATCCGCAACGCCAGCTGCTGGGTGCCCTCCGGGAAGCGGTCCTGCTGGGCACCGCCCTGGACGTCGAGCATGGCGCCGAGGCCCCCGGCCGCCTTGACGTAGCGCACGGCGTGCATCAGCGACACCTCGCTGGGTTCGCAGCCCCACGTCACCCGCGACACGATCGCCATCAGATCCCGCGCCGACGCCCCGGCGTGCACGGAGCGCAGCCACCTCTCGAGGGACTGGTTGTCCACCCGTGGCGCAATCGTCGGCGTCCACGGATCGACCACCGGAACCAGACGGGTCACCCGATCGAAGCGCCATTGCATGCGTGACACGTCGAGCAATTCGAGGATCGACAGCCGGGGGATGGTGCTGCGGTACGAGCGCAACTTGCCGCGCCAGCGGATCAGGTTCTTGCCGCGGTTGTAGGTGGGCACGGTCTCGCAGCCCAGTTCCGCGGCGAGCTTGAGCACCTCCTCCTGCGTCGGCCCGACGAACGTCGCGCCGAGGTCGACCGGCACGTCGGCGATCGTCGTCGTGTACGACCGGCCCCCGACCCTGTCCCGACCCTCGAGCACCTGCACGTCGTGCCCCAGCCTGGTCAAGGCGCGTGCGGTCGACAGTCCGGCGAAGCCCGCCCCCACCACTACGACGTCGGTCATCACCCCAGTCTGGCGATTCCGGTGCGATCGCGTGCCCAGATCGTTGACGAACCGCCCACCCGAACACCTAGGCTGGTGGTACGCAGCGGGACCACACCGAGGAGGTTCTCCATGGATCCGAGCGAGCGCGACGTGGCCGCCGTCGAAGTATCAGACGTCATCATCATCGGCGCAGGCATCTCGGGCATCGGCGCGGCCTACCGCATCCACGAGAAGAATCCCCAGCTCACCTACACCATCTTGGAACGGCGGGAGCGGATCGGCGGGACCTGGGACCTGTTTCGCTACCCCGGAATCCGCTCCGACAGCGACATCTTCACGCTCAGCTATTCCTACGAACCCTGGACGCGGCCCGAGAACCTTGCCGAGGGTGCGGACATCCGCGCGTACCTGACGGAGACGGCCCGCAAGAACGGGATCGACGACCACATCCGGTTCAACACCCACGTGCGGTCGGCCGAGTGGGACTCGGAAACCGACACGTGGACCGTCCACGTCGAGCAGGGTGGCATCGAGCGGCGCTACCGCGGTCGCTTCCTGTTCTTCGGCACCGGGTACTACAACTACGACGAGCCGTACTCGCCGGAGTTTCCCGGCCTGGAGAACTTCGGCGGCGAGGTCATTCACCCGCAGTACTGGCCGGAGTCGCTGGACTACACCGGGAAGAAGCTCGTCGTCATCGGCAGTGGCGCAACGGCAATCAGCATGATCCCCTCGCTGACGAAGAAGGCCGCGCACGTCACGATGCTGCAGCGCTCGCCTACCTACCTGATGTCCGTCGCGAGGATCAACCCGCTGCTTGCCGTCATTCGAAAGTTGTTGCCGCTCACGTTGTCCCACGCCGTTGCGCGGGCCTACTTCAAGTTCCTCACGGTGGGCAGCTATTGGTTCGCCCGCAAGGCGCCCAAGACCTTCAAGAAGTTCGCAAGGGCGACGGCGCAACGATATCTGCCCGCAGGCTACGACGTGGACACGCACTTCAAGCCGCGTTACGACCCGTGGGACCAACGGCTGTGCGTGATCCTCGGCGGAGACTTCTACGAGGAGATCAAGAGTGGCCGAGTCGAAGTGGTGACCGACCACGTGGACCACATGGACGCCACGGGCATCGTGCTGAAGTCGGGCCGTCGCATCGATGCCGACGTCATCGTGACGGCGACCGGACTTCAGCTTCAGGCGCTCGGTGGTATCTCGGTGAGCGTCGACGGCGCCGAGATCAAGCCCACCGACCGCTTCGTCTACAAGGAGTACCTGCTCGAGGACGTGCCGAACATGGCGTGGTGCATCGGCTACACCAACGCGTCGTGGACGCTGCGCGCCGACATGACCGCGCGGGCGGTGGCGAAGCTGTTGGCCTACATGGAGTCTCACGGCTACACACACGCCTACCCGCATCTGGGAGGCGTGCCGATGAAGGAGAAACCGACGTTCGACCTCGAAGCCGGCTACGTGCAGCGAGCTCCGCACGCGCTGCCCAAGTCAGGAACGCGACGGCCGTGGAAGGTCAGGCACAACTACGTGCTGGACGTCGTCGACCACCGCTTCGACCGGATCGAGGAATCGATGGTGTTCGGCCGGGTGTCGGTCAAGGCCGCGCAGTCGGCCTGAGTCACGGCGTCCGCAGTGTCGCGTCCGTTCCGAGGAGCTGCGTTGCGGACAGCCCGAAGGTGGCCTTGAACCGGTCGGCGAGGTGCGACGGGCTGGCGAAACCGGAGTCGACGGCTGCGGTCGTCAGGTTCTTTCCCGACGAGATCGCCGCACCGGCAGCCAGCAGTCGCACCCAGAGCCGGTAGCGCCGCAGGCTCGTCCCGACCTCGTCGCGGAACAGATGCAGAAACCGCGACTCCGACAACCCCGCCTCCGCGGCCAGTTCGCGCGACGACAGCGTCACGGCAGGCTCCGCGCGAATGCGGGCTGCGGCGAGCACGATGCGGGGGTCGATGACGTGCTCGGTTGCGGGTGCGGCCAAATCCAGCCAGAGACACGCGCTTTGATCGTCGCCGGGGACGAACGTCAGGTGCTCCTCCGCGGCGTGGTGAACGCCGATGCCGTCGACCCATGTGCTGAACGCCCGTCGGCACGACTCCGCCCGATCCGCCGTCGGCTCCAGATAGGCCGACACCAGCCTGCCGCCGTGGCAGACCAGCTGATGGGTCAGCCGCGGCGGGATCAGGACGCTGTGTGCCTCGCGCGTGGTTCCGTCGGGCGTCAGCACGGTCAGAGGCCGGTCGACGCCGACTGCCAGGCACCACACCGATCCCGAATGCGGCGCCAGATCGAGGCTCGGGCCTGCGAACAGGGCTTGGCCCGGCCACAGCCATATCGACGAAGAGCAGGTTTGTGGAAGCGGCGGCGCCACTTCTAGGACCATGCTGGCCTCCTACGTGAACTGGAACAGGAGGCTACCGTGGCCAGCGCCATCGATACAGCGGTCATCGCCGTCATGGGAGTGTTCTTCCTCGGCATGGGCATCTACGCACTCGCGGCCCCCGCGATGCTGGTGCGGCCGTTCGGCATCACGCTCGAGCAGTCCACGTCGCGCTCCGAGGTGCGTGCCGTTTACGGCGGTTTCGGCCTGGCGATGGCAGCCGTGCTGGCGTACGCGGCGGTGGCAGCTGGCCCCCATCGAAGCGGGATCCTGCTCGCCGTCGGCATGGCATTGGCTGGCATGGCGTTCGGCCGGCTCGTCTCCGCCGTGGTCGACGGTCGGACGGCCTTCTATCCCAACTGGTTCTACTTCGGCGTCGAGGCCGTTGCCGGCGCCGTGCTGCTGATCATCGCCTGAGGGCATGCGTCGTCGAGATCTGCGCCATGGTCGTGGGCCTCGAGCGATGGCAGCCCTCTTGCAGAAGTCGTGAGGCACGACCGTAGTTGCCAGCACTGTGCCCCGGATCACTGCTAGAAGGCCCGAAATGGCACACATTCTGCCAACTGGCGACCAATTTCTGCCAGGGGAATTAAACCCCTGACCTGCCGGTTTAACTCATCAGATCGGCGAGAACGGCCTCCCGCCGACAGACAGAGGCCACAGGGCAAGCAAGTAAGAAGAGGGAAGATCATGAAGAAGTCAGTATTCGCTACCGTCGCCGGGATCACTGCAACGGGTTTCGCAGCAGCACTGTTCGGACTGGCCGCCCCCGCCAACGCGGGCATCGACCACCACACCTGGCTGAACGACATCCAGCAGCATGCATCCGTCGGCTCGGTCACCTCGACCGTGGGCAACGGCCGCTAACCAAGACGCAAAGAAGGGGCACCCACCAAGTGGGTGCCCCTTCTTCGTGTGTCCCCACTCGCGATTTCGGCGTGATCGGTCACGGTCAGCGTGACTGATCACGCCCAAATCACTACGGGGCGACGGTCAGCCAATCCGCGAAGCCCGACGGGTCGTGTCGGCCCAGCGCGCCGTGCTCGAACAGGCCCCAGCCCTCGACCGGGGTGCCATTGCCCTCGGTGCACACCGCCCGCCCGACGTGATCGATCACCCCGAAGCCGGCCCTGCCGACGATGGCGGGGTCGGTCATGTCGTAGGTGAGGCGCTCGGTGAACTTCTCGCCACGCCACATGCCGTGGGTCCAGTCCGAGTCGCCGCCGTAACCGCCGCCGACGTGAATCGGCACCGGCAGTTTGGATTCGACGTCGAAGCGGACGGCCGACCCGTCGGCCGCCGTGGCGTCGATGGTCGCCCCTGTCGGGATACGGGTGCCGGAGTTGTAGTGGATCTTGACCCTGGGCCAGCCCAATTGCTCGACGCGGCCGTCCTTCCAGATTCGCGTGCAGTCGTTGAGCGAACGGAATCCGCTGGGCTCCTCCTGGATGATGATGACGATCGAGAAGTCGTCGAACGCGATCGGCACATACAGCCACCACATGCCCTCGAACGGTGGATCGGCAGGCCGCCCAGCGGGTTCGGACTCACCGATCGGCCTGATGCCCCAAGACCGATCGCGTGATCCGATCCACACCGAGGGGTCGACGGTGATCTCCTCGCCGTCGATCGCGATGTGCCCGCTCCACGAGCCCAGTTGGGCGAATCGCTGCGCGTCCAACGTGATCCGGGTGCCGGTGCGCAGGATGTGACGCTGCTCCTGGACGACGTCGAACAGTCCGTTCCACGTCAGGTCGGCGGCGACGCCCTCGGTCTCGTCGAGCACGATGCGCAGCCGGTGCAGCGGCTCGTCGACCTCGATGCGGTAGCCGAGGACGTGCTGGTTGAGCCGGTCCTGGTCGAGCGCGTCGGACACGTGCACTGCCGTCTGCACGTCTCCCCGGCGAATGAGGAAGAACGCGTCCTTCACCCCCAGATTGGGGTAGTAGCCAAGGCCGGTGATGAGGAAGACGTCGCCGGTGCGGTCGTGCGCGTTGAAGTAGGACCGGTCGTAGAAGTTGCGGTCCGACGATCCCGGCCAGGCGATCGGTTGCGGAATCTGGTGTACGGGAAACTCATCCATCGGGCCGAGCATCAGTTGTCTCCGATCAATCGCTTCAACAAACCCCCGTGGTAGAACGTGGCCTCCAGGTCGTCGATCTTCTCGATCTCGCCGAAGCGCACCCGCCTGGCACCGGTGCGCATGAAGACACAGCACCAGATCACTCCGGAGTAGACGTAGAACCACTGCAGGTCGCCGAGTTCGGCACCGGTCAGCCGCGTGTAGGTCTCGCGCACGTCCTCCTCGCGCATGACGTCGGGCAGTCCTGGCAGCCCGGCCAGGCCGGCGAGCTCCTGGAACACCATGTGCGCGAAGATGATCCACGACACGTCGAGCTCCCGCGGGCCTACCGTCGCCATCTCCCAGTCAAGCACCGCAACGGGACGGAAGTCCTCGTAGAGCACGTTGCCGATGCGCGAATCACCCCACGTCAACACCGATTCCGAGGCGGCGACGTCGGTGGGGAAGTGGTCCTCGAGCCAGGCCAGCGCCCGCTCCACGAGTTCCGAGCGGCCGGCGTCCGTCACCCCGAACTCGTACCAGTCCTTGAGCCAGCCGAAGTGTCTGCGCAGCGGGGTGTCACCGGGCGGATCGATTTCGGAGAGAAAGCCGAAGGTCTGCTCGGCATCGGGGATCGCGTGCAGCTTGGCCAGCACCTCGACGGTGGCGTCCTGCAGTTCGCGCTGTCGATCGACGGGCGCGTCGGCGAACCAGTTGCCGCCGAACGTGTAGGGCATGACGTCGGGTGGGACGATGCCGGACACGTGATCCATCAGGAAGAACGGCGTACCCAGCACGTCGCCGCTGGTGTCGATCCACCGCACGACGGGCACCGGCACATCGGTCAGTTCGCCGACCAGGCGGATGACCTCGAATTGGTGGTCGAGCCGGTAGTCCTTGAACACCGGGACGTCCTCGGCACGCGGCGCCACCCGGGCCACCCACTTCTGTTCGACGGATTGCCCGTCTTTCTCCCACCGGCCGGTCAGAATGATGGTCTCCGACGACATTCCGTTGGACTCGACACCGCTTTCGATCGTCACGTCAGGGGCCACGCCTCCTGGCATCACGGTGGACAGCCACTGCGACATCACCGAGGGGAGAGTGGTGACGTCTCGCGAGGAATGCTGCAGTCGGCTGACTTCTTCGACCGCCGGTTCGGTAGCCACAGGTTTACCCTTCCCAGCAATTACGCTACGGTTCGTAGCGTTATGAAAGCAGACCCGCCCGGGATTGACAAGACTCCGAGCGCAGGCCGCCCACGCGACCCGCGTATCGACGCTGCCATACTCGACGCGACGGCGGATCTGCTCGTCGAAATCGGCTATGCGAATCTCACGATGGCCGCCGTCGCGGAACGGGCAGGCACCACCAAGACCGCGTTGTACCGGCGGTGGTCGAGCAAGGCGGAGCTCGTCCACGAGGCGACCTTCCCGGTCGCGCCGACCGCACTGACCGCACCCGAGGGTGACATCGCGGCCGACGTGCGGTCGATGATCGCGGCCACTCGTGACGTCTTCAGCAGTCCCGTGGTGCGGGCGGCGCTGCCGGGGCTGATCGCGGACATGGCGGACGATGCCGACCTCAGCGCACGCGTCATGAGCCGCTTCGCCGCGCTCTTCGACCTCGTCCGCGACCGGCTGCTCCATGCCGTCCAGCGCGGGCACGTACACCCCGACGTCGACCCCGACCGCCTCATCGAGATCATCGGCGGCGCCACGCTGCTGCGGCTCCTGTTGGCACCCGGTCGGGAGCTCGATGAAGCCTGGGTCGACCAGACCACGGCGATCGTCACGCACGGGGTGCAGGCGTAACCGCCCGTTCATCGCCCGTTTCCGTACAATCTGTTCTTCTGAACCTGGACAACGAGATTCGTGCCGATCGGATCGTGGAACCGCAAACCACCGCGAACACCTTTGGGATAGCCGTCGCGACGAGATCGTGAATCATTTCTCGCAATATTGCGTGCGGAACATGTTGCGGTGCAGCCGATGAGCGAAGTCGCGCGCCGCGGTGCGGGCGAGATCCTGTGCGGTATCTGCTAATTCGGTTGGTCAATGCTGTATTCGCCGCCGTCACTTCTTACCGAAGTATGACGAATTCGAGGTTAAACACGTTGATGCGTCGTCGATCACGTGGACGGCGGCCAACGAGGCCGGCGTTCGGTATGCGAGGCCGACGGTGTCTCCGATGCGTTGCTCGGGATCTGCCGCCATGGCGGCCACGGCGGCTTCCGCGACCGGTGCGTGATAGCTGGCATCCGGACCTACTGACCGAAATGCGCTGTCGCCAGCCATTATTGAGGTGCGGTGAAGCCCGGCGCCCAACGCGTGCAAGATGTATGACGTCAACCTCGACGTCATCTATTCGATAACCCAGAGCGACTACAGTCGGACGCCGATGCAGGTTCGGGTCACACGTGCAGGTGCGCGTCACAGGAGGGTACGAATGGTTGTCGCAGTCATACCGGCCGGGTTAGAGATGTTCAGCGCCACCAACACCGCTGCTGCGGAATCGATCTCGGCCGCCGGCTCGGCCGATTCGGCGGCCATGCTTGGTGCTGCCGCCGCCGCACTTGGCCCGATCGGTGCCAGTTATCTGGCTGCCTACGGTCCCGCGCAGGCGAACAATCTTGCAGGCACGCTGCAGGTGGGTGCTGTGCACGCCGCCATCGGGGGAGCGACGATGGCAGCGAAGACCGCCTATCTCGCCACGGACGACGACTGATGGCAGCGGCGGCAACCGTCCCGCAACCCACTCTGATCAGCCCACCGATGTCCGCGTCTTCCAGTGGCCCCGTGAATCCGACGGGCCATCTGGCACAGGCGTTGCCCGGCTTCGATCCAGGGCCGATCATCAATGCCCACGAGGCAAACCTGGCTGCGTACCTGAACCAGCCCGTGCGGGACATCATCGCGCGCTTGGGAATACAGCCAGCACCGCCCGGGCCGCCGCCATCGGCTCCGGATGCACCGAGCACCGCAGCCCCTGCGGGCCCTGCTAGTTCATCGGGCCCAATCAACCCCGCAGGCGGAGCGAGTCCATTCGATCCAACGCAGTTGATCCAACCGGTGACCGATGCGCTCGGAACCCTGGGCTCGGGGCAGTTCGGCAATCTGGATCCGACTCAGATGTTTGGCGGGATCTCGCAGGCGTTGGAGTCGGCAGGCCAGTCCGTGCAGCAGGCCATGACGTCCCTCGGCGGAGCGTGGCAGGGCACCGCCGCAACGGCAGCCGCGTCAAAGACCAGTGCCACGCTGAGGGACGGCGCCGAGGTGGCCAGCCAGGCGAATGGGCTGGGCGCGAGTCTCTCGGCAGCCACGGCAGCCGTCGCGCAGGCGCAGGCGCGGTTGATGGCGATCATCAATGAATTCGTCGCCGCCCTCGCTGCCATCGGCCCCAACATCATCTTTCCCTGGGGCATCGCTGCTGCCATTGCGGCCGCGAATCACGCGATCACGATGACCACCGAAGTCATGACCGACACGCAGAGTGCGCTGTCCAGCCAGGCTGAACAAGTCACCGCGACCGGCGCTCCCGTCGCAGTGTCCGAGGCGCCGCGATTGACGACGAACGTCGCAGCGATGGCCACTCCGATGGCCGCGGCCGCCGCAGTCCCGACGCCGGCGTTGACCCAGAGCTTGAGTCCGTTGTTGCAGATGGCAACCAGCCTGGCGTCGCCCGTGGGTGAGGGCGTGGGCGCCGTGACTCAGGCTGTTCAGGGAGCGGCCCAGTCCGGCCAGGGCGGCGCAGCCCCGGCCGCCGATGCAGCTGGCGGGTCCGGTGCCGATGGGCAATCAGCGGCCGGTGCTCTGCGCGCGGCGGGACTTGGCAAGGCGGCGTTCGGTGGCGCCAGCGCGCCCTCCGTCGGGGGTGTAGATGCCGGAACAACACAGTCTCGCTTGACATCACCGGTGTTGCCGTCAGGTACGGGCTTGAGCACTGCGGCAGTGCCTGGCAGTGCCGCCGGTTCATCGTCGGCCGCCATGGGCGCAGGCCCGATGATGGGTCCCGCGCCGATGGGGCGCAGCGGGAGGGGCGGTGGCGACAGCGGACATAGGGCCGCATCTTTTCTGCATACCTCGGATCAAGGCGGTGAGATCGTCGGCGACCTGGGCAGTGTTGCTCCGCCGATCGTCGGTGAGGTGGATGCATCTGAAGTTCCCGATATCGAGTTGAGGCTCTAGAAAGGACGTTTCGCGATGACGAGTACCGATGATCTTCGGATGCAGCCGGCCGAGGTGGCCGATGCGACCAAGCAACTCGACGCGTTGGCCAGTCGCGTCGAGACGTTGATGGCCGCCGAGGCGCCGAACCTCACCGTCACCCCCGCCGGTCGCGACGAGGTGTCCCAGCGCGTCGCCTCGACCTTGAACGAGGCGCATGCACGGTTCGCCATCTCCACTGGTCAAGGCAACAACGAGATCAGGGAAACTGCAGCAACTTTGCGGGCACACATCGGCGACGTGGTGGCCGCCGAACAAGATTTCGCCGTCTGAAAAGTCGGCACGACACAACCGCCGGTGCCGATTACGGGAAAGGAGGGCAGGGCATGGGGTTTACCGATGTGGCATGGGAGTCGCGCAGCACTGACCAACTTGCCCGTGACCTGACCGAGGGTGCTGGGCCAATGTCGGTCGGCCAGGCTGGTGCCGCTTGGGTGCGGGTGGCCGACGAACTCGCCAGCGTCTCTTCCGATTACGGCAAGATCGTCGAGAAGATCAAGACCGCGTTCGTGAGCCAAGGCGGCGATGCAGCGGCGCGCAAGCTCGATGAATTCGGCCAGTGGCTGCAGGCGGCGAGCTTGAGCGCGGCAGGCAATGGCGAACGCGCGGAGGAGGCGGCGGTGGCGTACGGCGTTGCGGTTGCGGCGATGCCGAGCGTGTCCCAAGCGGTTGCGGCCAGGACGACGCGGGAGGTGATGTCCTCGCTGGCCGCATACAACGGTGCCATTCTCAACGGGCAGTTCTCCGAGTTCGATGAGGCGGTCAGTGCCACTGATGCCACCGCCTCGGCGGCGATGTACCAGTACGAAGACGCGTGTAGCTCATTGGCTGCGCCGTGGGAGCAGGCGCTTCCACCCGATGTCAGCAACGGCACGGCACTGCAAGCCGAACGGCACGCACGAGAAGCCGACGACGCTGCGCGCGGTGGCGGTGTCGGCCGGGTCGGCGCTGGCGGCTCCATTGCGGCGGTGCCCGTTGCGTTGGCGTCGTTTCGAGCGAGTGAAGTCAAATCCAGCGAAACTGCCAAGTCTGTGCAGCAGGTCCGGGCCACCGCTGTCACTTCGCCCGTCTCGGGCATGGGTCCGATGGGCGGAGGCTACGGGCCAATGGGTGCACTTGGACGCGGCGACAACAGTCGCGAATACCAATCGACCTTGCCGGCAGCAGCGTTCGATGGCGGCGGTGAGGCGGAGGCAGGCCTCTCGGACGGCGGCATGTCGTGGTTGCCTGCGGCTCAGCAGAGCGATGCGCCCTTCGTGGTGTCCGATGTCAGCTGGGGCCCGAACACCTCAGTATTCGATGAGCTCGCCGTCCCCGACGGGCTCGAAGCGCTGCCCTATGCGGACGAGCCCGATCGCGCGCTGGAACAGGTCTCCAATCAGTGGGTCTCACCGGCAGTGATCGGCGTCGACAAGGGGTTGACGCTGTGACCGCAGCACTCTCGCGGTCTCTGGCCCTGACTGCCGACGAACTTCACGTGATCGCGTCGCGAGTCGGTATAGGCGACCTTCCAACGGTTTTGAACCTGGGACTCCGCTATCCCACGATCGAGACGCGGGATGCAGCCTTGGACGAGGCCATCCGAAGCCTGTTGTCGCGCAACATGATCATCGACGGTGTGGTGGACCCCGAGGTGATACCGGTGTTGCAGACCCTGCAACGTCCAGATCGCGAGTTCGCCATGCGCTTCGTGACTCCCGAAGGCACGGCGCGGATCAGCGTGGTGCGTCGAGGGTCGATGTGCGTGCTCGCGCGCCGGGTAGGCGACGACATCGGCTTGCGGATCGTCGGGCATGGCGTCGACGTACGAGCTGTGGCATCGGCAATTCTCGGCGAACTGCCGCGGGCCAAGGCTGCTGAGGTCGTGCCCGTTGGTGCGCCGTTGCAGGAGATGTCGGACAAGCTGTCCGGCACGCACTCGCCGGTGGCGCTGGCCGATCGCATCCGGGCAGTGGGCGCCGACCCGCAGGCTGCGATGCTGCTCGGTACTGCGCTGGGATCGCGACAGGCCTTTGCCGAGATCGTGTACTACGCACTGGCCGACGACGAGGGCAAGATCTCGCGCGGCCCAGCCGCGGTCGCGGTCTTCTACACCAAGCGTGGGCGCATCATTGCCGCGCCGAGCGTCTCTCCGACCGGACAGCTGTGGACCACGCTGAAGGCGGGGACTGACCATGCCTTCAGCCAAGCGATCGACCAGCTTGCCGAGCTCTGCGACCACAGATGGGGGACATATAGCGGGATTTAGCGACTCACGCGTTCCCCGGCCGACACCAGCCCAAGAATCAGAAAGGCAGAAAGCAACATGACAGTTTCACTCACGCCAGCGGAAGCTGAATCCAAGATTTCGCAGATCGAAAGCGCTCGCGATCAGGCGATCGCAAAGTTGAGCCAAATTCAAGACACTCAGCAAACCATGTTGTCCAACGCGTGGCAGGGCGGAAGCGCTTCGAAGTACGGCAGCACTTCGGCGCAGCAGCACGACGACTTCACCCAACTTACCAATGACCTCAGGACCCTCGTAGAAACGGGTTCCGCGCACATCCGCTCGATCGCCAACATGGACAACGGCTAAAAGGAGATCAGGACATGAGTGAAATTCTCTACAACTTCGGTGCCAACAATTCGTCCCTGGACGACATCAACGGCAACATCTCGGGCATCCAAGAAGTCCGAAGCGACATCGACAATGTCTTCCAGATCTTGGGCACTGTTTACGAGGGCGAGGGTGCCACCGCGTTGGGGCAGGCACACCAGAAGTTCAGTGCCATGCTCGACGACGCGCTGAACAACGCCTCCAACACCCAGAAGTTCGCGCAGGATCAGCAAGACGCCATGCAGGCCCTCGATCGGGCCAACGCCGCGGCATTCTGACGACCGCCGGGAGCCCGGGCTTGCCCGGCGGGCGGGCCCGGGCTCCTTGCACTGCACACCTATTACAGATTGTGAGTACTCGTGGCGACCGATAATTCGAATGGCAATAACGACGGATCCGGCAACGACGGACCTACGCCGCCCTCCGCGTCGCCGATCGACGGGTTGACGACCAATCTCAACCAGATCAAAGACAGCGGACCAGCCGACATCAAGCTGTCCACGGAGACCCGGGACGAGTACTTGAAGGTCATCAAGGACTTCCGCGGTGCTCTGCAGGCTCAGCGCGCTCAGATGAATACCGTCCAGCCGCTCGGTGATCCCGGCGGGCTCGGATCAGCGAAGCAGACGAAGGCCAACTTGGAGCTCGACGTCCACGGCCCAGGCGGGATCACCGAAACGACGGACAAGTATCTGAAATACCTCGACGACTTCGCGGACACCGTGAACAAGGCCGCGACCCGTCTGATCCAGAACGGGTAGAGCCGCGCACCTGCCATGTCTCATCACAAATCGGCGCCGCCCCTGACCGCGGATCAGATCGACGACAACATCGAAGCCGGGAAGAGCCCAGAAGACACCCCGGGCTCGAACTGGCATATCGGCGTCGACAACGACGAGGTCACCGAATTCGACACGCGCGCAAAGGGTCTCGACCCTCAGGCCAAGAGCCCGGCCAGTGTCATCCTCGAAAACCCGGACGGCGCCACATTCGATTCGATGTCGTCGATGTTCGCCAATGCCAGCGATTTTGTGGGTTCGGACCAAAGTCAACGGTGGCAGGACATCGGAACGGCGATGCTCACCGCCATCACCACGTTCAAGCAAGACATCACGACGCTCGACGACAAGGGGGATTGGAAGGGCAAGACACACGACGCGGCGATGGCAAACCTTACTCAGTCCCTGGCGGAACCGCAGGCCCTGGTGGATGGTATCGGCAACTTGAGCGCGCTACTCAATGCCTTCACCGACACCATCTTCCAGACCCACTGGTACTTCAAGAACTGGAACGATCCCTACCAGGCCGACCTGAAAAGGTGGCCATTGCACGCCGACGAGGTCAGGGCGGGCTTCGACTCATTTGCGAAAGCCGTGATCACCACGGTGTATCAGCCGAACATCCAGGAGATTGCGGCAGCGAATCCGGCATTTTCCTCTGGCCAACAAGTCACCGTCGACACCCCCCCGCCAGACGGACCTCCGCCGCCTGACGATCCGCCACCACCTCCACCGGGGGACTTGAAGACTGGCGCGCCACCCCCGCCACCACCCGACCCTGGTGGGCCGCCACCGCCTCCCAACATCGGTGATCCGAATCTCAAAGGGGCCGGCGGGCCCAACGGGGGTGGGCCGAACGGTGATGGTTTCGATCCGTCGCAGTTGCCGGGTGGGTCGAATGCGGACTTCAATGCCTTGCCGCCGCCGGGTGGGCCCAATGGTGATGGTTTCGATCCGTCGCAGTTGCCGGGTGGGTCGAATGCGGACTTCAATGCCTTGCCGCCGCCGGGTGGGCCCAATGGTGATGGTTTCGATCCGTCGC
>Ga0105237_10000900_pt1 | contig 40073 bp, 36 predicted proteins | sample KBSC24metaG_FD_81520 | JGI IMG/M metagenome (GOLD analysis project Ga0105237, IMG submission 81520) | Corn rhizosphere microbial communities from Kellogg Biological Station, Michigan, USA - KBS C2-4 metaG | ecosystem: Host-associated > Plants > Roots > Rhizosphere > Soil | place: Michigan, USA...
AGCAACGGCCATGCCGGCGCATGCGAACGCGAGCGTTGCTTCGTCGCGATGCGAGACGGCGCGACGAGCAGCCGCATATCGGCAAATGGAACCTTGCATTCGGACATGGATCGCGCGCCGCACAGGAGAGGTATCTCTAATACGAACGCGATGGGCAAACCCCGCCAACCGGCCAATGGAGTCTCGAAGATCAACCACGCGATCGAGGCGCACGGCAGCCGCGACGCACGCCCGGCGGGCCGTTGCGCGTCCCTCCTGCGTTTCCGTCCAACCATGATGACGACCGCCGCGGCGCCGCCCTTCCGCCTGGGCCAGGTTGCCGGTCAGAGGGGCGGTCACATAGGCATGGAGCGCCGGCCACGACGGCTTCTGCGGTCTCGGACGCGCGCGATTTCAATGGGACGGATCGAACCCATTCGCAAATATCGTGTCGGAGTACTCGTAGGCGCCGATGTCGACTGCTGCTCCGACGACGCGCGGATAGCCGGCGCCGCGCTGATCGAATGCGCCGACGGCGTCGGTCGTGTTGCCTTGATCGATTGCCGGACTCGTCGGCGCAAGCGCGTGCGTGCGGGTAGGCCCACCGTTGTCGGCCAGCGCGAGCAGTCGAGGGTCCGAGATCATCGTGCCGGCTGGCACCGACACGCTGGATATCTTGACCAGATTGTTCGCACCCGTCACGGTCACGGTGGGGGACCCGGCCAGATCGGCGCCACCGACCTGACCGCTGGGTGTGTTGTCGGCGAGAATCGAGCTTTCGAGATCGACAGCGGAGCTTTCGAAAACGACACCGCCGCCGCCTTCGCTGCCACCGTTGTTGAACGCGATCGTCGAATTGGCAATCGTTATCGTGCCCTGCGCCAGCACGCCGCCCGCGGCAAAGGTCGCGACGTTGCCCGAGACGGTGCTGCCATTGATTTCCAGAGGGGCACCGCAATAGATTCCTGCCGCTGCATCGGCGTGGTTATGGTCGATGGTGGAGGCAAAAATGGCAGTCGGAACGCTGCTCAGGACGCCGCCGCCGCCTGATGGAAGCGAAGTGGAATTGCCGCTGGCAATATTGCCGCTGAACGTGCTGTATTTGACCGAGAGCGCATCCGACGCGGTGCCCAGCGCAACGATGCCGCCGCCATAGGCGCCACCGACCATGGCGTGGGCCGTGTTTCCGGAGACGACGCTCGACTGCATGACGACGGATTGCGCGGCGACGATGCCCCCGCCTTCTGCACTGCGATCGGTCGCGTCTCCTGCACTGGAGACGGCAGTGTTGGCGTCGATCGTAGTGCCGCCGATATTCAATATGCCGAAGGACAAAATGCCTCCGCCTGCTGCCGCGGTCTCGCCCTCCGCAGTGCATCCGGTCACTCGCGAGTCGTAGATGCTGAGCGGTCCGGTCGAAAAGATGCAGCCTCCATAGGCCGCCGGCGCGGCGATCCGCCCGTGGGCGATCGTCAGGCCGCGCAACGTCAACAGCCCGGCGCCGCTGTGCGTGAACACGCGATCGCTGTCGTTGCCGTCGATGGTCAGCTCGTTCGCTCCCGGACCGATGATGGTGAGCCTCTCCAGGTCGACCGGAATGGCGCCCGTCTGCAGCGTGATCGATCCGCAGGTCAACGCGCTGAGATCGACGGTGTCGCCGACGGAAGCGGTGATCACGGCTTCCCGCAGACTGCCGAGGCTGCCGTCATCTTCGCAATTGGTGACGGGAATGGTCGCCGCCTGCGGCGACGATGGACGTGCGAGCGATGCGAGACCCGGCCCCATCTTTTCATCGAGCAGGGGCGCGAGTCGTGCGTGGCCGCCGCGCAGTGGCGCTTCGCCAAACGCTGCGGGCGTGGCGCCGAGCGCGGCCGGCGTTGCGAGCGCCAACGCCAAGCACGCGGACAAGGTTTGGAACGGCATGCATGCAGGCCGGGACTGGGTACTGCGGATCATCGTTGTCTCCGATGGAAGAATGTATTTGTCGGCGCTGGCAAGTTCACTCGACGCACGGCGCATCGGAAGATCGATCGAACACGCGCTATCCCAAGCGCATTCTCGAGCGTTGTCCGCGTGCTTTCAGGTTCGTCTAGATTGCCGATGGCGCACCCGCGTCCTTGTCGAACCCGAACTCACTCACCGGAACGAGCGTCGGGATGCGGCGTGCGCAGCGACGACGATCGATCCGGCACCGGCGAACCGCCGTCGACACCGACGAAGGGCCCGAGCAGGTACGTCCAATGCCCTCTCAACGTCGGAGAATCGTCGGATGAACCCCTGGAAAGAGCGCGGCTCGCAAAGGCAAAGGATCGAAATGCCTTGGCGTCGCCCGATAGTTACGTTCGCGCGCGGCGTACTCCGCCACTTCGCATTCGAGGGCGGAGCATCTCCCGGGCCGTCGAGCGAGCTGGAATCGCGTCGTTCGGCTTTTCGATCGGCGAGGGGGCGTCGAACTATCGGGCCGCCCGGGGAGGAGTCGGAGCGGCCGCCGGAACAACGCCGCCGCTGAGCCGTGCCAGAAGATCCTTCGCGTAGGGCGAGGTCGATTTCGACAGGCGCCCTTCCGTCTCTTTGCGCAACGCGGTCGCTTCTTCGTCGCGCTTCTGCAAGGCCAGCGCATTTTCCAGGGCGACCTGGACCTCGAGCACACGAAGGTCTTCGGATGCGTGAGGCGGACTGCGCACCAGGGCGGCCTCGCGCGTCAGCTTCTCTGCTTCCGCGGCGAGCCCCTGCGCCAAATCCACTCGCGCCATCGCATAGAGCGAGTCGCCCAGACGATAATTTCCGGGAGGAAGATCCTGTCGGGCATACGCGAGCGAAGATTCGGCATCGGCGCGAGCATCCGCGACATTACCTGCATCGAGCAGCGCTTCGCTGAGCTCGGCGAGGGCGCCGCTGCGACCGGGAGGGTTCTTCTGACCCTTGGCCACCAGAGCATCGGCGGCTGGCTTGATGAGGTCGACTGCGCCGGCATAGTCATGCTGTCGACGCAGCAGATTGCCGAGGTCGAGTTGGACGAGCGCCATGGGCAGCCACGCGGAAGAGTCCGCTGCGGTCTGGATCTTCAATGCCTGGCGAAGCGTCGTCTCGGCATCCTGATATCGCCCCGCCTGCAGCAACACTTCGCCCTTGTGGCGCAGCGTGGAGAAGTGCCTGGGGCTGAGCGGCCCCGCCATGGCGTCGAGGACGACAATGGCCTTGTCCAGCTCGCCCAAGGCGTCATCGAAGCGGCTGATCTCGCCATAGTCCACGCCCAGAATGAGATGCGAGGCGAGCCGATCGACGGGTTCGAGTTGGCCCGCCTCCTCGCCATGCTGGGCGATGCGCACCCGCTCGGCGATGGCTTCGTCGAAACGACCCTGCGCCTCCACGATCGCGAGCAAGTTGTTCTTCACGGTGAGCGTGTCGCGACTCTCCGCGCCGAAGGCTCGCCCTCTTATGGAGAGCGAGCGCCGGAGCGCATTTTCGGCGCCGCTCAAATCGCCTTCATTGATGAGAACGACGCTCAGGTCGTTCAACACATGCGCTACGGGAACGCTATCGTCGCCATAGAGGCTGCTCCAGAGGTCCATGCCCTTCTGATAGGCAGATTTTGCCTCTGCGAAACTGCCCTCGCTTTCGAGCGCATTCCCGAGCGTCACCCAATCGTCTGCGATCACGCCATTGTGCCCGGCAAGCGCAGGGCCATCCTGGTCCAATGCCGATCGGGCCACCGCGATGGCGTCCGGGATTTTTCCCTGCCCGAGCAGGCTGTGGGCAATGGTTTCGTGTGCCTGCGCGAGTGTTTCGGGCGCGTCGTGCACGTCTCGCTGCAAGATCGAGATGCCGTCCCGAGCATGCACGAGCGCCGCGTCGTAATCGCCGTTCACATCTTCGCCTTGAGCGATCCCCACGAGCACGCGTGCCTTCACATCATTAGGCACGCCCGGGTCCCGGGTGCCGGCCAGCGCCTTCTTCAACAGCGAGTCCGCACGCGCGTAGTCGCCGATCTCCTGATACAGATTCGCGATCAAGGTCGCCGCGTCGGCTTGCAGCGAAGGATCGGTGGAGACGCCCGCACCAAGTTGTTTCTCCCCGTTCTCCAGCAACTGGTGCGGGCTGATCGACTCGCCCTGGTTCACATCCGGAGACGATTGCTCGAATACGCCTGTGATGAAGGTACGGACAGCCTCGGCTCTTTCGCTCTGATGCCGGGCTCGCGCTGCCTCCTCGTTCGCGTGACGGGCCTGGACCAGCGCAATGACGAGCGAGCCGAGCAAGGCGAGAACGAGAGCGGCGGCGACGACGACGCTGACTCGGTGCCGCGCCAGGAATTTTCCCATCCTGTAGCGCGGATCTTCCGCCCGGGCTGCAATCGGACGCCCTTCGAGAAACCTTCGTACATCGTCAGCCAGCGCTTCCACCGTCGAATAGCGACGCTCGGGTTCGGCGCGCAGCGCCTTGGACGTGATGACGTCCAGGTCGCCGCGCAGAGCGCGCACCGGCAGCGCCTCCACCGTCGGTTGGGCGTCGCCGGATGGCGGCGGAAGGGCCACCGCCCTGCTCGGCAGAGCGCCCGCCGCATCGCCCAAGGCGCGCAGCCGATCGAGCAACGAGGCATTCTTCGCCAACCCGTATGCGGGTCGGCCGCTCAGCAATTCATGCAATACGGCACCGAGCGCATAGACGTCGGCAGCGGTCGTCACCGCCTCGCCCCGCAGCTGCTCCGGCGCGGCATACGCGGGCGTGAACGCCTGCTGGCGCGTCACGGTCTCGTCGCCCCGTGCACGTTCCTCGACTAGGGTCGCAATGCCGAAATCCAGAAGCTTGAGGTCGCCATCGCGGGTGACCAGGACATTCGAGGGCTTGATGTCGCGATGCACGACGAGCTGGCGATGGGCGAACTGCACGGCAGCGCACATCTTGAGGAATAGATGAAGCCGCGCTTCCAAACCGCAGCGATATTCGGAGACGTGGGCGAACAAGGGAACGCCGTCCACGTACTCCATCGCAAAATAAGGGTGGCCTTGTTCATCCAGGCCACCGTCGAGCAGACGCGCGATATGAGGATGATCGAGGTTGGCCAGGATTTGACGCTCGCGCAGGAACCGACGTCGCAGTCCGGAATGCTCGTGATCGCCCCGAACGAGTTTGATGGCGGCACGCTGATCGAACTGTCCGTCGGCGCGCTGGGCGAGATAGACGACCCCCATGCCGCCTCGGCCTATTTCGCGCACGATCTGCCACGGGCCGATTCGCTCCGGTGCGATCTCCTCGTCGGACGACTGCGCCCACAAGGCCGCTACGCGACCGGGCGCTCCCAGCAGACCCAGGCTCGCATCGGATTCGTCGTAACCGAGCAACGTTGCGATGTCTTCGTGCAGCGCCGAATCGTTGGCGCAAGCGGCGGCGAAATTCGGGGCACGCTCCGCTCGCGGCAGCAGGCTGATCTCTTCGAGCAACTCGCTGACGCGCTGCCAGCGTTCCGCATCGACAGGACTCATTCGACCACCCCGCCGGCCGCCGACACGAACGAGCCGAAGTCTCGCGATACCCATGGACGCGCTACGCCGGAGCTCGCGCGCCCGGCAGCGGACGTCTCTCGCGGAGGTCCCCACGTTGACGGCACGCGGCACCGCGAGCCAGGCGCGCACACCCGATCATTTCGGAAGAACATCATGAGCTCCCGCGGCTACAATGTGTCGGCGATACGAGGCGTCGAACCCTGCCACACCCGGCGATTCTCGGGCCCGCCCGTCGGAAAGGACGACGGACGCACGGCTTCGAGAAAAGGCAACCCCGGCAACCCTTGCCACAAGTATACAAATCACCCTCTCCCGGCACAGGAACTATCGCCGCGGAGAGCTCCGATCGCAAATGTGAGGATCGGTGAGAATCGGATCGCGGGGGCTTCAAGAAGCTTCGAGCGGCATCGCGAGCGCCGATTCTGCGCTCGAGGACGGCCTCGGCGCGGCGACGCCCCCCGTCGCCTGGCAACGCCTTGCCCAGCGTAGGGGCTTGCGCCCATGCCAGGATCTCATCGTCCCGGCGCGCGTTCGACGATACGGCGACCAGGGACGATGCCGCGTCTTTACATCTCGAACACGCTGCCGATACCGTCGTCGAACCTCGATTCGGCAGCGCCTCGACGGTCTTTTGAAACGCGGGAACCCGTATCGACGGTGCGATCCCGCACATGCTAGGCTGAACTGGAATGTCGGCGCTCGATCGTTCTGGTCGAGCGCGTTTTCTTGCCCCATCAGGCAGCCGCAACGGGTATGACCGAAGGCTCTTTCACACTCATACTCGAACGCTTTCACAGCGGCGACGACGCGGCCGAAAAAGAGCTCGCAGACATCGTTTACAAGGACCTGAGAAACGTTGCCCGCCGGCATCTACGCGGAACGTTCGGCGATGCGACGCTGAGTCCGACGTCTCTCGTCAACGAGTCCTACATGCGCCTGGTGTCGCCCAGCGCCCAGCACGTACGGACCCGTGCTCATTTCTTCTCGCTCGCGTCGACCATCATGCGGCAGATCGTTTGCGACTACGCGAGAAGCAAGCTTCGCGAAGCTCGAATCATCGATCGCGGCCTGGATGCGAAGGACGCTCTCGAGCTCATGACCGGCGCGATAGCCGACGCGAACCATACCCTGACGGTGAGCGAAGCTCTGGAAGAATTGTTCAAGCGCAACGAGCGCCAGGCACGCGTTGCGGAATGCCGCATCTTTGGCGGAATGACGGACGACGAGACCGCCATTGCTCTCGAACTGCCGCTGCGCACCGCGCAACGCGAATGGAGCAAGGCACGCGCCTGGCTCGGCGCTTACGTCAAAGATGCCGTCGAACAAAAATAGTACGCGCTCGAACCATCGAGTTCCCGCGAGCGGCGCTCCGCACCATGCATCAGGCGAACCCACCTAGCGACTGTCGATATCGGGTCGCGATTTTCGAATGACCCATCGGCGAGTCGCCCGATACGAACTCCCTCCATTCCTGCGTTTCCGAACGCGCCCCGGCCCGGCGCGCTCGTCGCATGGTCCGGGAGAGGCGGCTTCTCGCCTCGGCGATCGCATCCAAAGCGTGGCGACGAATGCAGGCGCCAGGAAAATGTCGTCCAACTCGTCCGAATCGTCGCACTGAAGCAACTGCAAGACTTTCAACCGCATCGCATCGTCGTCGGCGCAAGCCTCCCTGAGCTGCGCACCCCGCTCCAGTCGCGGCAATGCTCTCATCCTGTCGAACAACAGCCATATCTGATTCCAGCGCTCGGTATCGAAGGGAGTCATCGTCAGTGGCGACTGGCTGGGAGAAGGATGGAAATATCGTTGAGTCTTCGGGCGCATGGCGCGATGGTTCGATCGAAGGACGGCGCGATAGTTGAAAGCCCGGCTGACTCGTTGGCGGGCGTCGCCATGCACGGCCGACAACTTTTCATGTTTTCGAACCTCCTCGAACTGGCCGCGGGTTCTGCGGCGAGTACGTCCCAGCGCCCACTGAATTCGCCGACATCCCTGCGAGAGTGTCGCGCTGCGCATCGGCATGCACTCAGGTATCGCCGGGTGAAGAGCGGATTGGCGATACCTTATTTCTAGAACACCACCCAAGGACCTTCAGGCGCTCGTAGTTCGTGGCAAGCGATGCGCAGACACGACAATAGGTAGAACGATCGGGAGCTCCGATATCCGCCACGTCTCCGCGAAATATTCGGACAGCCTCGCCTGCTCGTCACCGAGATGACGAGCAGGCGAGCCCGCTTGTCCGGCACCCCCTCCGGGATCCGCCGGGGCTCGCCGCCTCGGCTACCCGTGTGCGAGCGGCGTAGATTCGTGGCGGACTTCCCGGGCGACACGCGTACTGATGACGGGGTAGATGACGATGTCTTCGCCGAGACTGCTTGGTGCGTTTTCCGCGTTCGACGTCTTGCCCGGCAAGACGCCACCCGGAAGCGAACCCAGGGAGAGTCAACTCTTTATGAATCCACAAGTCGGCGGTGTCGCCAATGTCGACGTCATCGCCAAGCTCCGTCTCATCGAAGAGACGTTGGCACGCGCTCGGCGGCTCACGTCGGCCTATCGGCGCCTGGTGGAACTCGCCAGCACGCGAGGGCTATCCACCTCTCCCCGTCCGGGCCATGTCGACCCCGCCGTCCCGCGCCGCGCCTACATGCTGACGCACTTGCAGTTGAATCTCGACGCCACAGCGTTGCTTCGCGACGGCTTCACGGCCCGGGACATCGCCGCATGCGAGGACTGGTTGCTGGAACCGGCCCCGGGACCGGCGGCCATCTTCGACCTGTGAGCGCTCAGGGGGATTGGCCGCAGTCGGAAAGTACGATTTCACGAGAACGGCCATCCCAGCTTGCATCCGCGCAGAATGGATTGCGTGGCGGGATCGCGAGTCACGTACTGCTGCGGCGCGGACGAACGGAAAGCGACATGCAGGCCCAGCGGATGGTCAGGCGACTTCGCCTTGCCGGCGCTTTCGCGCCGAGACCAAAGATCCGACGGTAGCGATCCCGTTGCCGAGGATGACGATCGGAGCGAGGTAGCGCGAGACCGGCCCGACGCCGATGGTCATCGCCTCGGTTATCCACGCGACGGCGATGCCGCCGCAGAATGCAATCATGAGCAGCGGCCATCGAGCTCTCTGTACTGTCATGGGTTTCTCCTCGGTCGTGCGTAGTGGGAATGATGCAAAGCGTGCTCGTGGAAGCTCGTCGGACACACTGGGCCTGCAAGGATCCGGACCCTCGAAAATTTTTCGGCCTCTGTATTACGGTGCCGGGCAAAAGACTCCGCCAATGCCGAGTCGCGCGGACAGGACCAAGCCGGTAGGCCCAGGACGGATGGCACCGTGTCGTCGCTCGCCCGCACTTACCGCGCCGGTCGCGGTGCGCACCGGCGCCGAGAGCGGGCACGCGAGGAGGTCATAAGGGGCGCAAGCAGGACGAACGCAGCCCCTTGTGCCTGCATCTGCAGGGTGAAGCTGCAGATTCCGACGATGCCGGGCTCTTCGCCGAGCGCGTGCGGCACGTCGATCGGCTCTTCGGTCGGATAGACGGTGCGTTGCGGGCGTGCGATTCAGTCCAGCCGCTTCAAGAAATACACGACGCGCTCGGTTTCCTCGAAACCGTAGGCGACGTGTGCAGCATGGCCGGCGTCGTTGCCCAGCAGCGCGTCGGATGCGAGCTCGCGGCAGCCGAGCGACCGCACCCATCGTTCGACGGCTTGCACGAGCGCGCGGCCGATGCCCTGCCGCCGCGACTCGGGGCGAACGTAGAGCCCTTCGAGAAACCCGACCGGCGAGGTGTCCGCACCGTTGACAGGATCGACGCGCAGCGCCGCCTCGGCGAAGCCGGCGACGGCGCCGCGTGCATCGGCAGCCACGAAGGCGCGCATGCGCTCGGGCCGCTCGAGCAGTTGCCGTATCTCGAGCGCATGCTCGGTGCGATCCGCTTCCGGCCACAAGGCCGCACGCAATGACGCCCAGTCGTCCGCGACGCCTTCATCGGCCTCGCGAATCGACCAGCCGCCGTTCATGGATAGAGCAGTTGGCGGGTCCACAGGTTGCCGGCCAGCGCATACAGGACACGCTCGTGCAGGCGGAAATCCGCGCCGTACCAGAACTCGATACGATCGGGCACGACGACGAAGCCGCCCCAATGCGGCGGCCGCGGTACCTCGGTGCCGGCGAAACGCCGTTCGATCTCGGCGATGCGCGCTTCGAACTCGGCGCGATCGGCCAGCGGCTGCGACTGCAGCGACGCCCAGGCGCCGATCTGGCTGCCGCGCGCGCGCGTCGCGAAATATGCATCGGACTCGGCTGCGCCGAGCTTCTCCACACGCCCCTCGACGCGCACTTGCACGGCGCCTGGCAGATGCTTCCAATGGAAGCACAGCGCAGCCTGCGGATGCTCGGCGAGCTCGCGGCTCTTGGCACTTTCGTAGTTGGTGAAGAAGCGAAAGCCGCGCTCGTCGACACCCTTCAGCAGCACGATGCGTGCGGATACGCGGCCATCCCGGGAGGTCGCGAGCGTCATCGCGGTCGGCTCGGGATCGGCCGATGCCTTCGCATCGTCGAGCAACTTGCCGAAGGTCGCAAGCGCCTGCTGATAGAGTGACGCCGTTTCGTTCTGTTCGGATGGATGGCTCATGCAGCGCGATGCTATCACGCAGTCCGGCTACGCCCAGGACGTCGTCGCGGCGACGCTCGATGCGCTGCTGGCCCGCCGACGCGCTGCGCGTCGTCCCTGGCTGATCGGCCTGTCCGGCTTGCAGGGCAGCGGCAAGAGCACGTTCGCCGCGCAGCTCGCCGATGCGGCACACGCGCGCGGCATAGCGACGCAGGTGCTCTCCCTCGACGACTTCTATCTCGGACGGCGCGAACGTGCGCGGCTCGCACACACCGTGCATCCGCTGCTGGCGACGCGCGGCGTGCCCGGCACGCACGACGTCGGCCTGCTGCTGCGAACGCTCGAAGCGCTGCGCACCGCCGACGCGTCGCGGCCGGCCCACATCCCGCGCTTCGACAAGGGACGCGATACGCGCGTGACGCCTTCGCGCTGGCGCCGCGTCGCGCCGCCGCCGCCGCTGATCGTGCTCGAAGGCTGGTGCATCGGCGTACCGGCACAGGGTTCCGCCGCACTGCGTCGGCCGATCAATGCGCTGGAGCGCGGCGAAGACGTCGACGCGCGCTGGCGCACCTGGGTCGATGCGCGGCTCGCTGGCGACTATGCACGGCTGTGGCGGCGGCTCGATACGCTGGTGCTGCTGCAAGCGCCGAGCTTCGCCGTCGTCTCGCGCTGGCGCGACGAACAGGAAGAGGCCTTGCGCCGTCGCGGCGCGCCGCACGCGATGGATGCCGCGGCGCTGGCGCGCTTCCTGATGCACTACGAACGCCTGAGCCGGCAGGCCTTGCGCGAACTGCCGCGGAGCGCCGACCTGCGCCTGCTACTCGACCGCAACCGCCGCGTGCGAAGCCTCGTCGACGCCGCCGCCTGACGCGAGATCAGCGCTTCAACGCACCGGCTCGACGACGACCGCCGTGCCGTACGCGAGCACCTCGGTGACGCCCTGCGCGATTTCGTTGGCGTCGTAGCGCATCGCGATGACGGCATTCGCGCCGAGACCGGCGGCGTGTTCGAGCATCAGGTCGAACGCATCCTGGCGCGTCCTTTCGCACAGCTCGGCGAACAGGCTGATGTTGCCGCCGACCAGCGTCTGCAGGGCCGCGCCGAAGTTGCCGACGATGCTGCGCGAGCGCACCGTGATGCCGCGCACGACGCCGAGCTGACGTACGACGCGTTGACCGTACAATTCATTGGCCGTGGTGACGTTCTGACGATCGATCCGGTTCATCGCTTCCTCCGTTCGCGGCACACGTTCATTGCGGCTGCGCGGCCCGCTGCATCACGCTGACGAATTGCTCGACGTTGAGCGGCTTGGTCAGGTAGTGGTCCGCGCCGGCACGCAGCGACGCCTCGCGCGCCTCGGCGGTCGAAGTGGCCGACAGCGTCACGATGCGGCCCTGGTAGCCCTGCGAGCGCAACTGATAGACCGCCGCGTTGCCCGAGAGCCCCGGCATCTCGACGTCGATCAGCAGCACGTCGGGCGGCAGGCGGCGCGCCTCGGCGATCGCGCCGGCCGCATCGGCGGCGATGCGCACGCGAAAACCGAGGTCGAGCAGCAGCGCTTCGAGCAACTGCGCGATGTCCGGATCGTCGTCGACGACCAGCACGTCGCGGTCGTGCACCCACAAGGCGGCGCCGCCGCGGCTGTCGGCGACCGCCGCGACAGGCTCCAGCGGCGGCAGGTCGATGACGAAGCGCGTACCGCTTCCCGGTTGCGATTCCAGCGTCATCGTGCCGTGCATCTGCTCGATCAGCCTGCGTACGATGCTGAGGCCGAGACCGGCGCCCTTGCTGCCCGACTGGCCGCCGCGATTGAACGGCTTGAACACGCTCGCCTGGAACTCCGGCGAGATGCCGATGCCGGTATCGCGGATCTCGATGCGCAGACGCCCACCCTGCCACGCCAGCATCGCGCCGATCTCGCCGCGCGCCGTATAGCGCACCGCGTTCGACAGGAGGTTGATGGCGATCTGGCGCACGCGCACTTCGTCGAACAGCGCCGGAGCGGCATCGACGACATCGACGCTCACGCTGAACTGCAATCCCTTGTCCTCGGCCAGCGGGCGGATCATCTCTTCGATGTCGTGCGCGAGCGCGCGCAGGTCGATCGCGACGGCACACAGCAATGCGCCGGACTCGCCGCGGCCGTATTCCAGCAGGTTCTCGGCCAGAGTGAACAGGTAGGTCGCGTTGCGGCGGATCGCGTTCAGCGCCTGCACGGCGTGGGCGCCGTCGCCGCCGCGGCGGTCGAGCAGGTGCAGGTAGCCGAAGATCGACGTCAGCGGCGTGCGAAATTCGTGGCTCAGCGTCGCGATCAACGCGTTCTTCAGCGCATTGGCTTCCTCCAGCGTCGCGCGCTGGCGTTCGAGTTCGCTGCGGATCTCGCGAAGGCGCGAAATCGCCTTGCTCTTCTCGTGGCCGGCGAGCACGGCTTCGTTGCCGAGCTGCTGCTGCGTGCGCTGGCGGCCGCGCGCGTCCTCGGCATCGAGCAGCAGCAGATGGAAGCCGTCCGTATCGGCGACCAGATGGATGTGCGCGCTGCGCCCGCCGGACAGCTCGACGAACGACAGGTCGTGATCGCCGTCGACGGGAACGCCGAGGAACAGGTCCTTGAGCTCGCTCAAGCCGCCATCGGGCGCATCGACGTCGATACCGAACAGCGAAGCGTCGCCCTGGACGTCGCGCAAGGTCCAATCCGGCCCGAAGCTGAGCAGCAACGGACGCGTGCGCTCGAAGAAGTACGCTCGCAGGTACATCTCCACGGTCTGCGGTAGCATCGGCTCGGCGTTCACGGCAGCAGCCTCGTGGCGAGTTCGGCGAAAGCGGCTTCCACACCATCGCCGGACAGCGCGCTGGTCTCGAATACCGGCAGGCTGCGGCGGATTTCCGCCAGCGTCGTCGGCGCGACCTCCCAGCGCTCGACCAGGTCGAGCTTGTTGACGGCGAGCGCAACCACCGCGTCCGGCAGCGCAGTGCGCGACTGCATCAGCAGGTTGAGCGCCACGCTGAGGCTGTGTTCGCGCGTGCCGTCGGCGACCAGCAGCAGCGCCGACGCGCCGCGCAGATAGTTGGCGCCGAGCGCGTCGAGCGCGCTGCGGCCGGCGATGTCCCAGACGACGAACTTGATCGGTGCGCCTTGCGGCGACAGCATTTCCTTGCTGTCGACCTTCACGCCGACGGTGGTCAGGTACTTCGGCGCGAAGGTGCTGCGCACGAAGCGCGCGACCAGGCTGGTCTTGCCGACGCCGAAGTCGCCGAGCATGCAGACCTTGAATGCCGGTGCGCTCATTTCGCCGCCTCGATGTCCAGGCGCAGATACGCGGCACGCCGGTTGTTCGCCGCATCTTCGCCGAGCGCGATCGGCTGTCCGCCGCCGTCGAGGCCGCGTGCGGCGAGCGTATCGGCGAGCCAGCGCGCACGCATCGCGCGCACGCGCTGGTTCGCCTCGTCGGTGCCGACTTCGTCGTTCGAACCGACGCTGGTGAAGGCGATCCGGGCATGCGCCGCGGCAGCCAGCGCCTGTGCCCGCTTCGCCGCGTCGACGATGTCGTCGACGACCGACCCGCCACCCGCCGCCAGCAGCGCGTCGTTCGCGAACGGCACCTGCAGCGTCGGCAACCTGTGTGCAAGGGTTGCGAGTTCCGCTTGCGCAGTCGCTACCGGATCGGCATCGGGCAGGACCGCCATCTCGACGCGGCGCACACCGGCCACCCAACCCGCGCGTTCGCGCGCCAGCGCGATCCAGGCGTCGGGCGCTTTGCCTTTCAGTTCGAGCACGCCGTCGTGCACGCTGCTGTCGACGCCGGCCGGCAGCGCGAGCAGGCGCCGCGCGCGCCGTGCGACGACGGCGTCGTCGGTCGAGAGATAGCCCGTGCCGACCACGTCGACCTTCGCGTCGCCGAGTTCGGCGCGCTCCAGGATGCCGTGCAGGGAGTCCGCATCGGGATCGAGCAGACCGCGCACGGTCACCTTGCGCCAAGGCTCGGCATCGAGGCCGGTCAGCACGAAACCCGGCTGCGCCTGCAGGCGCGCGCGCAAGGCGTCGATGCGATCGTCCCAGCGTTCGCGCTGCGCGAAAAACGCGACGAGCCCGGCCAGGGCCAGCAGCAGGAGCAGCAGCAGCGGCCAGCGAGATGGGGGACGCTGTGCGGCAGCGACGCCGTCGTCGATGCCGGCCGCGCGAACGAGCGCCATCGGCTGCAGCGTCTCGTGCCAGGCCGTGGCGAGCGCAGCATCGTTCGGCGCCTGTTCGAGGCGCAGATCGCCGAGCTGCGCATGGATTTCCTCCAGCCGCTGCTCGAGCAGGCTGCGCAAGCCGCCCGGCGGCACGCCGCGCATGAAGCAGGCGAGATTCGCGCGCGGACCTTGCACGACCCAGACCAGATATTCGCCGACCTGGGCCGAATCCAGCGCGCTGCCGCCGCCCTGCCCGACCGAGTCGCCGACGAAGTCACCGATCGCGGTCAGCATGCCGGCGATCGCATCGGCGTCGAGCGCGGGCAGGTCCGGGGCCGATTCGTGCCGCAACACCAGGCCCGAATCGCGGGCGATCAGGAACACGTGATCGATGCGGTAGGCGAGCCGATGCTTCAGCACGACCTGCGCATAGGGCACGCCGCCGCGCCAGGCTTCGAGCCGCCACTTCAGCCCGCGCAAGGTGAAACTGCTTTCGATCGCACCGTTGAGGTCGGCGACCAGGTTGCGCAGGGCCTCGGCGATCGACTTGCGGATCAGCGGGCCGATGACCGGGAACAGCGTGTCCACGACGACCTGGCGGTTCTCGCGCACGGCGGCGCCGAGCGCGTGGGCGACCGGTCCCGCCAGCGCATGCGCGACGCGCGGCGCGGCGCCGGCCGCTTCGAGCGCATGGGGCAGGCGATCGGGCAGCGCGCGCTGCTGGCGCTCGATCTCGGTCAGGCGCGCACGCGCCGCCTCCGCCGCGCGCAGTTCGTCACCGAACAGCAGATTTCGCAGGCGGTCGAACTCGTGCTGCTCGGGCGGCGGCAGCGCGGCATCCGCCGCCGCATCCGCTGCGTTTGCGTCTGCGCCGTTGCCGGAGGTCGTCATGTCGACGCCGTGCTCCGCCGGTCCGGCCTACTTCGGAATCGGCAGATCGAAATCGCCTTTCAGGCGCAACGCGAATTCCGTCAGCAAGGCCGCCAGGTCCTCGCGGCCGACCTTCTCGGCGCGCAGCTCCGCCCCGGTGCGCGACAGCGCCGACTCGGCTTCGCCGACGCGCGCCGCAGCGCTCGCCTGCGCTTCGGCCAACGCGTCGCGCTGGCGTTCGTCGCTGGCGGTCAGGTCGTGGCCGAGCGCCTCTAGCGCCTTGTTGATCTCCCCGCGCGCGGTGCGTGCCGCCTGCTGCAAGCGCGACTCGAGGTCGTCGACCGCGCTGTTGCGGTCCTGGATCTCCTGCCGCAGCAGCTTGCCGAGCTTGTCGAGCTGGTCGTCGATGCGCTTGTCGATCTGGGCCAGGCGCTTCTCCTGCGTGTCGCGCAGGCGCGCGAGGTCTGCTTCCAGGCGCTGATTGAGTTCCTGGAAGCGGCGCTCGTAGTCGCGCATCTGGCCGCCGAACAGGATGTCGCGGATCTGGTCGACATTGCCGGGGCCGGCTTCTGCGGCGGGCTTTTTCGGATCTGCCATGGACTTGCTCCTTGTAGGCTTGGGCTTCGCGGGCCGGCGCTCGGGCGCCGGCGGGCGGGAGCGCGCTCCAGCTTTCTTGCGAACCAGCGACTTCGCTGCGGTGGCCACTTCGACTCCCCTCGGCTCGCGACTCGGCGCCCCATTCTGGCACCGAGCGCGCGTTGCCGCACGCGTCCGCGAAAACCGCGCAGATGCGCCTCAGACTTGTTCGAGCCGATAGCCGTGCTGATAGATGGCGGCAAGTCGCCAGCCGTTGTCGCCGTTGAGGTCGAGCTTCTTGCGCAGGCGGCTGACATGGGTGTCGACCGTGCGCGTGGAAACCGCTGCGCTGAGGTTCCAGACGTTCTCCAGCAGGGAGTCGCGGCTGACGATGCGTCCGTTGCGGCGGAACAGGAAGCAGGCGAGGTCGAATTCGCGCTGGGTCAGGTCGATCTCGCGGCCGTCGATGCTGACGCGACGCCGCTTCGAATCGACCTGGTAAGGCGCCAGGTCGATGATCTCGCCGCCGTCGGCGTCGCCCGCATGGCGGCGCAGCACGACGTTGATGCGCGCCATCAGCTCGCGTCGCTTCGGCGGTTTGACGACATAGTCGTCGCCGCCGCTGGCGAGACCGCGCACGATGTCGTCCTCCGCGTCGCGCGCGGTCAGGAAGACCACGGGTAGCCGGTTGTTCGCCGACGCCCGGATCGAACCGATCACTTCGATACCGGTCGTGTCCGGGAGCATCCAGTCCAGCAGCAGCAGGTCGATCGCCTCCGTGCCCTGGCGGCGGCGGAATTCCGTCGCCGTGCCGAATACGCGCACCGTGTAGCCGGATTCCTCCAGCCATTGCGAAACGAGCCCGGCCATATCCGGATCGTCCTCGAGAACGCCGACAACCAGATCTAGCTTGCTCATGAGCATGAACGCGCGAACGAATCGCGGGACAAGTTGCAAACGATTGCGTTATTCATCAGTCGACGATGAAATTGACGCGCATATTGACGCGCCATTCGATGACGCTGCCGTCCTCGCCGGTCGAGACCTTTATCTCGTTGACCCACGCTCCCTTGATATTCTTGACGGTCTGGGAAACCTTCTGCAGACCCTTCTGCACAGCGTCCTCGATGCCCTTGGGCGAGGAACTGCTGAGTTCGATAACCTTGGCGACTGACATGACACCCCTCCACTGGAACAACGGGTGCACTATAACAAAGTGCAAACGCATCGTAAGCGTGACGGAAGTGAATTCCGCCGCAAACAGGAATGGTGTATGGTCGAATGGCGGAGCCGTTCCGAGGTATTTTTATACTTTGGTAATTCTATAACGGCGGCTTATTGCACTCTACGCGTGAAACATTCGTGATTTGGGTGCCAATGCGCGTCTGTCGCAACGCCGCATGAATGCTCATCCGGCGGCCAGCGGCGACGAACGCGACGCCCCGTCTCGCGGCAGATAGCGCAGCCAGATCAGGAACACGACCAGCGCATCCAGCACGATCAGCGCCTGCCACAGGTAGAGGTGGAACCAGTCGAACCAGGTTCGGTTCCATTGCCCGAGATAGAACAGGCTGATGATGCGGACCAGGTTCAACGCCTGGATCGCCGCGAAGCCGATCCCGATGCCGGCCAGCTTGTGCTTCCACGGCGCCGGGAAGGCCAGCATGGCCGAAATGAGAATGATCACCGCTTCGACGCCGTTGCAGCCGCTTTCGATCGAGATCGCGAAGCCATTGGTCGTGCTGCGCAGTTCCTTGCCGCGGGCGATCACGTGGGAGTCGAACAGCCCGACGATCCACGTGCACACGTGCGCGATGCCGCTCGTGAACGGCAAGATGACGTGGTCGATGACGGGCTGCCACAGTTCGAGCACGAACAGGGCCGCCAGAAAGGTCAGGAACAGGAACATGAAGCGATACATGAGGACTGCATGCGGGGCGTTCGGGGAGGTGCGAACTTTGCCGCCAAGGATATCCGTTTTCGGCATGAGGTTTGATTGCTGTCCGAAGACGCCAGCCTGCTAGCATTCGGCCATGAACCCCGCGCCAAACCTGTTTCTGATCGGGCCGATGGGTGCCGGCAAATCGACCGTCGGGCGCCATCTGGCCGATTTGCTGCGCATGCCGTTTCTCGATCTCGATCACGAGATCGAGGCGCATACCGGCGCTGCGATCGGCCTGATCTTCGAACTCGAAGGCGAAGCCGGCTTTCGCAAGCGCGAGAGTGCACTGCTGCTCGAACTGACGGCGCGCAACGGACTCGTGCTGGCGACCGGCGGCGGCGCCGTGCTCAGCGCCGACAACCGCCGCACGCTGCACGAGCGCGGCTACGTGATCTGGCTCGATGCCGGCATCGACGCCCAGCTCGCACGCCTGGCGCGCGACCGCCAGCGTCCGCTGCTGAAGGCGCCGGACCGGCGTGCGCGCCTCGAGCAGCTCGCTGCGGCACGCAACCCCCTTTACGCGGAGATCGCCGACTTGCACCTCGATTCCACCGGCGTCGGCAACAGCCAGCACGCCGCACACGACCTGCTCGACCTGCTCGAAGCACGCTGGCAGCGCGGCCAGGCGCACGCGGCCGCATGAGCACGACGACGGTCGACGTTGCCCTCGGCACGCGCAGCTACCCGATCTGGATCGGCGCCGGCCTGCTCGCCGACGCCGCGCGCTGGCGCGAGGCGATCCGAGGACGCCACGTGCTCGTGGTGACCAACGAGACGATCGCGCCGCTGTATCTGGCGCGCGTGCAGGCGGGCCTCTTGGGACTGGACCATGCGTCCCTCGTGCTGCCCGACGGCGAATCGCACAAGACCCTGGCCAATACCGCCGCGGTGTTCGACGCGCTGGCCGCGCTCGGCGCGAACCGCGACGCCACGATCCTCGCGCTCGGCGGCGGCGTGATCGGCGATCTCGCCGGATTCGCCGCGGCGTGCTGGATGCGCGGCATCGATTTCGTGCAATTGCCGACGACCCTGCTGGCGATGGTCGATTCCTCGGTCGGCGGCAAGACCGGCGTGAATCTTGCGGCCGGCAAGAACCTCGTCGGCGCATTCCACCAGCCGCGCGCCGTGGTCGTCGACAGCGACACGCTGGCGACGCTGCCGGCACGCGAATACCGCGCCGGTCTCGCCGAGGTGGTCAAGTACGGCGCGATCGGCGACACCGCTTTCTTCGCCTGGCTGGAGGCGCACGCCGATGCGCTCGCCGCGCGCGACGCGGATGCGCTGGTCGAAGCGATCGCGGTCAGCTGCCGGCACAAGGCCGGCGTCGTCGCGCGCGACGAACACGAACAGGGCGAGCGCGCGCTGCTGAATTTCGGCCACACCTTCGCGCACGCGCTGGAGACGCAAACCGGCTACGGCACGCTGCTGCACGGCGAAGCCGTCTCGATCGGTATGGTGCTCGCGGCGAACCTGTCCGCCGACCTCGGCCGCGCGCCGCGCGCGGATGCCGAGCGGCTCGCGGCGCTGCTGCGCGCGCTGGGCCTGCCGGTCACGCCGCCGGCGTGCGACCCGCAGCGCCTGCTCGCGCTCATGCGGCTCGACAAGAAGAACCTCAGCGGGCGCCTGCGCCTGATCCTGTGGCGTGGCATCGGTTTGGCCGAGATCGTGCCGGACATCGACGAGCGGGCGATCCTGCACGTGCTCGAAGCGGACTGAGCCACCGTTGCACCGCTACCGCGCTGTGGCGGCGGCCCGCTACAATCAGCAGCTCATCATGCGCCTCTTCATGCAAACCAAAGCCGCCGGCGCCGACGCGCCGCGCTACTACCAGATCGTGCTGGAGCAGGACCTGCTCGGCGGCTGGACGCTGTTTCGCGAATGGGGCCAGCAAGGCAGCCGCGCGAGCAGCAAGCGCGAGATCTATCTGGAGCGCGATGCGGCGATCAGCGCATTCGAGCACGCGCGCGATGCGCAGTTGAAGCGCGGCTTCCACGTGATGTTCAGCCAGGGCTTCGACGGGCGACACGCCGGCTGAACCTCGAGCCACCGACAGGACGAATCCGCATGACCGCTACTCCCGCGCCCCCGCGCGACCACCGTTTCCTGCGCGCGCTGCGCCGCGAACCCGTCGACGTGACGCCGATCTGGATCATGCGCCAGGCCGGCCGCTACCTGCCCGAATACCGCGCCACGCGCGAACGCGCCGGCAGCTTCCTCGCGCTCGCGCAGACGCCGGAACTCGCCTGCGAAGTGACGCTGCAGCCGCTGGCGCGGTTCGCGCTCGATGCCGCGATCCTGTTCTCCGACATCCTGACGATTCCGGACGCGATGGGCCTGGGCCTGCATTTCGTCGACGGCGAAGGACCGAAGCTGCGCCATCCGCTGCGCGACGCCGCCGCCATCGCGAAACTCGGCGTGCCCGATCCCGAAACCGACCTGCGCTACGTGATGGATGCCGTGCGCCTGATTCGTCGCGAACTCGACGATCGCGTGCCGCTGATCGGCTTCTCCGGCAGCCCGTGGACGCTCGCCTGCTACATGATCGAGGGCGAAGGCTCGTCGAGCTTCTCGCGCGCGAAAGCGCTGGCGCTCGACGACGCGGCGACGATGCACCGGCTGCTCGATACGCTGGCGCGCTCGGTCGCCGCCTATCTCGCCGCGCAAGCCGCGGCCGGCGCGCAGGCGCTGATGGTGTTCGACACCTGGGGCGGCCTGCTCGCACCGGCGCATTTTCGCGACTTCTCGCTGCGCTGGCTCGCCGAGATCGTCGCCCGCCTGAAAGCGGATCCGATCGCGCGCAACCTGCCGATCATCCTGTTCTCCAAGGGCGCCAACGGCCACCTGGAGGCGCTCGCCGACAGCGGCTGCACGGCGCTCGGCGTCGACTGGACGATCGACATCGGCGAGGCGCGCGCCCGCGTCGGCAGCCGCGTCGCCCTGCAAGGCAACCTCGACCCGGCCGTCCTCGCCGCTTCGCCCGACGCGATCCGCGCCGCCGCGCGCGCCGTGATCGACGGCTTCGGCGCCCACCCGGGCCACGTGTTCAACCTCGGCCACGGCATCACCCCTGACATCGATCCGGACCGCGTGGCCGTGCTGGTGGATGCGGTGCATGAGTTCAGCCGCCGCGCGATCGTCTGAAGCCTCGCAATCAACGGCCCGCCAATCCCTCGATGAGCGGGGATTTGCGTCGATACCGGCGCTTTTGTCGCCGCCGCGCTGCCTGGAGATCGCCGACGCGTTGCAGCCTTTGCTGGGCCGTGCCGGCCGGCGCGGCCTGCTCGAGGTGCGTGCCGTCGCCGACCTGGCGCGGGAGCTGGCAGCCGATCCGCGTGTGGCGGCATGCTCGGAACGTTCGGTCGTCGCGGTCGATGCGCTGCTCTTCGACAAGACACCGGCGACCAACTGGAAAGTCACGTGGCACCAGGATCTGGCGATGCGCATCGGCGTTCGGACGACGCTGCCGGGATACTCCGCATGGAATTGCAAGCACGGTACCTGGTACGCGCAGCCGCCAGAGTCCGTGCTGCGAAGAATGTCCGCACTGCGCGTGCACCTGGACGACTGCGGCGAGCAAGAAGGTCCGCTGCGCGTCCTCGTGGGCTCCCATCGATCGGGAAAGGCGCTCGCGACCGAGGACATCGCAGACCGCTTTCCTGCATTCACCTGCAAAGCGGCGCAGGGCGATGCCTGGTTGATGAAGCCGCTGCTGATGCACTCGTCCGGACAAGCACGACGGCCGTCGCAGCGTCGCGTACTGCACCTGGTCTACGCGCCTGAGGGCTTTCCGGCATGCTAGCTCTCGACCGCTGACGCCAGCGCCGCAGCCAGCAGCGAGGGCGTCAGCGGCTTGCGCAGCAAGCCGTTCATGCCGACCGCGTGCACGAGCGCTTCTTCGTTGCCGACCGAACGGGCGGTGACGGCGATCAGCGGCAGCGCCGCGCAATCGCCCGTCCGGATGATCCGCGCGAGCTGCAGTCCGTCGACACCGGGCAGGTCCAGATCGATGAGTGCGGCATCGAAGGGAGCCGGCTCGACGCCCTCGTCGACGTCCGCGCGGCGCTTGAGCTGCGCCAGCGCGGCGAGGCCGTTCGGGGCGTGGACGACGCGATGGCCGAGCTGCGCGAGCAGGCCGGCGATCACGTCGGCGACGGTAGCGTCGTCCTCGACCAGCAACACGCGCAGCGAGCGGGTCCATGGCGGCACTTGCGCTGCGGATGGGTCGACGGCCGGCGCCTGCGGCAGCGCAGCCAGCGGCAGATCGACGGTGAACGTGCTGCCCCGCCCGACCTCGCTTTCGACATCGATGCGCCCGCCCATCAGTTGCGCCAGTTCGCGGCAGATCGACAGGCCGAGCCCGCTGCCGCCATAGCGATGGCTGATGCCGTCGGCTTGTTCGAAACGGCCGAACAGGCGCGCTCGGACGTCCTCGCTCATGCCGGGGCCGCTGTCGCCGACGCGGAAGACGATGCCGCCGTCGCGCGGCGCGAGGCCGAGCGTGACACCGCCGCGCTCGGTGAATTTGAGCGCGTTGTTCGAGAGGTTCAACAGGATCTGCTTCACGCGCAGGGCGTCGCCGACGACGCGTGCGGGTACGTGAGCGGGAATGTCGAGCGCGAGCGCCAGTCCCTTGCGCTCGGCCAGGGGACGTTCGAGCGCGGCCACTTCGCGCAGCAGCGCGGCCGGGTCGAACGGCTCCGATTCCAGCGCGAGCTTGCCGGCTTCGATGCGCGCGAGGTCGAGACTGTCGTTGACGACGCGCAGCATCAGCTCGCCGGACTGGCGGATCGCCTGCGCGTAGCCGCGCTGGCGCTCGTCGAGCGGCGTGCCGAGCAGCAGCTCGCTCATGCCGAGGACGCCTGTCATCGGCGTGCGGATCTCGTGACCCATCGTGGCGAGGAAGCTCGACTTCGCCTCGATCAGCTGTTCGGTGCCGCGTCTGCGTTCCTCGGCGAGGGCCAGGGCATGCCGCCGGCGAATGCGCGTGCGGTAGCTGCGCAGGGCGGCATAGGCGAGCAGCAACAACGCCAGCGCGTAGATCGACCATGCCAGCGGCGTGGCCCACGGCGCGCGCGCGACTTCGACATCGAGCGGCCGTCCGAGCTCGCTCCAGGCGCCGTCGGCATTGGCCGCGCGCACGCGCAGGCGATAGCGGCCGGAGGGCAGCTGCGCGTAGACGCGTTCGCCGCGCTCGGCTTCGATCCAGCCCGGATCGAAGCCTTCCAGCAGGAAGCGGTAGCGGTTCGAGGCAGGGTTGGCGTACGACAGCGCGCGCGCTTCGACGCGGAAGTCGAAATCGTCGTGGCGCAATGCGATCGGCGCGCCGATGTCGAGCGTCTCGGTCTGGCCGCCGCGGTGCACGCTGAGCGACGTGACGCGCACGGGCGGCGCCGGCGTGTCGAGTTTCAGCAGCGCCGGATCGAATGCGACGACGCCGTTGAGCGTGCCGGCGTACAAGGTTCCGTCCGCCGCGACGGCGAGTGCTCCCGCGAGGAATTCCTGCCCCGGCAGGCCGTCGCGCGCGTCGAAGCGCCGGATCGCCTTCGAAACGCCGTCGACGCGCCAGAGGCCGCGCGGCGACGTCATCCACACCGTACCGTCGCGCGCGACGGCGAGCGCCGCCGCGGTCAGCGTCGGCCAACCGTCTGCCGCGTCGAGGCGGCGTTCGAGCCGCGCCGTGCCGTCGATCCAGCGATAGTTTTCGAGCGCGCCGAGACGATGCAGCCAGAGCGAGCCGTCCGGCGCAAACGCGAGCGCGTGCACCGGTTCGTGCGGCAGTTCGGCGACATCGACGAAACGATCGCGCGTCGGTACGTAGCGCTCGACGCCGCTGGCGGTCGCCAGCCAGGGATTGGCGTCGGCGTCGAGGGCGAGAGCCGTGATGTCGGCGTCGTCGAGTGTCTTCTCGGCCGGCGTGTAGCGGTGCAGCACGCGGGTCGCGTCGGCAGAAATCCGGGCGATGCCGCCGCCGTGCGAGCTCGCCCAGACCGTCGCGTCGGGCGCGCGCTGCAACTGATCGACGAAGCCCGGCGGCAGCGCGTCGGCGCGGGTCAGGTCGACCGGCAGCGCGGCCCCGGTTTGCGGCTGCGACAACGAATAGCGGCGCAGACCCTGATAGGAGCCGACCCATAGATGGTCGGGCCCATCCGCCAGCACGGCGGTCAGCTGCGATCCGGCGATGCCCAGACGTGCGCCCCAGCGTTCGATCGAGCCGCTGGCATGATCGATGCGATCGATGCCGTCGAGGCCGCTGGCCGCCCAGATCGAGCCGCCCGAGTCGACTCCCAGCGCCTTGACGGCGGACCGGGTCAGGCTCGCGGCATCGCCGGCGACATGCCGGTACGCGGCGAAATTGCGCCACTGCGGCGGCAGCCGCGCGGCGCCGCCGTCGAAGGTCGCGAACCAGACGCCGCCTTCGGCATCGCGGAAGACATCCATCGTGCGCGTGCCGGGATAGGCGCCCGCGGTCGGCTCCTGGCTGCCGAAGTGCTGCAGGCCGTGAGCGTCCCGGTACGCCAGTCCACGCCGCAGGCCGATCCAGAGGCCGTCGCCGCTGCCGGGGGCGAGCGCCATCACGGACAGCGGCGCCGCGCCGTCGGCAATCTCGTCCTGGTAGCGCAGATCCGCATCGAGGCGGAACAGGCCCTTCAAGGTGCCGACCAGCACGCTGCCGCCAGGCTCCGGCAGGAACGCCGTGACCATCGCCGGTCCCGGACGTCCGGCCAGCGGCAGGTCGACGTGGACGATGCGCCCGTCCGCCTCGCGCACGTCGAGGCCGCTGTCGGTGCCGATCCACAGGCGACCGCGCGCATCGCCATACAGCGCCTGCACGGTGTTGGAGCGCAGGCTGGCCGGATCCTCGGCGTCGTGGTCGATGCGCAGGAAGCGGCCATCGTCCTGCAATCGATTGAGGCCGCCGAGGTAGGTGCCCACCCAGATCGCTCCGGCGGCATCCTGCGCGATCGTGAAGACGTCGTCGCTGCCCAGCGTGCCGGCCTCGCCGGCGCGATGGCGCCAGTGGCGAAATCCGCTGCCGTCGGGTTCGAGGCGGTTCAGTCCGGACGCCTCGCCGCCGCACCACAAGCGTCCGTCGCGATCGACCAGCATCGCCGAGACGTCGTTCGAACTGATCGAGCCGGGCGATGCCGGATCGTTGCGGAACACGCGGAAGCCGAGTCCGTCGTAGCGCGCGAGGCCGTCCTTGGTGCCGATCCAGATGAAGCCGTCCCGATCCTGCACGGTCTTGTACGCCACGCTCGACGGCAGGCCGTCGGCGACGGTGAGCGGTACGAACTGCGGCGGCGCAGGCGGCGGCGCACCCGCTAGCGCACTAGCGTGCAGGAACAGCAGCGACAGGAAAGCGCACAGTCTGACGTCCACGGCAGATACCCCTCCCTGCGGTCTGCTCCGGCATCCACGGCTCCGCGCGTTCCGGCCGTAAGGCGGCGAAACAAAACGTGATCGCCGATTCCGCCCATTCACCGCGCGTGCTCTGTCATTCTATACTCGGACGACAAGGGGCCAACGTGACCGCGGATCGCCGACTGCGCAGCACTGCAGACTCTCCGGGCGACATCACCCGGCGCGAGCTGTATTTCTTCAATCTGTATCGCTGCCTCGAGGCCGTGATCTTCGCCGGCCTTGTCTTCAGTCCGTACGCCGGCGAGTGGGTCAAGGTGACGCAGCCGCTGCTCGGGCAGATGGCGGCCATCGCCTACCTCGTTGCCGCGCTGCTGCTGCTGGTCAGTACCGACCGCCTGCGTCTGCGCCTCGTCGGCGGCATCAGCCTGTCGCTGCTGATCGACATCGTCGCCGCGTCGCTGGTGCTGGTTGCGCTGGCCGGCCAGACGATCGTCCCCCTGATGCTGCTGGTCAACGTCGGCATCGCCGCGCTGCTGCTGCCGCGGCGCGCGTTCCTGTTCGCGGCGATGGCGGCCCTCGGCGTGCTGTTTCCGTTCGTCTACTGGCGATTGAACGACATCTCCGTCCCGCACTCGCCGGTCGAGACCGCCACCCTCGTCGCCGCCTACTTCGTCGTCGCGGCGCTGCTGCGCTATCTCGGCGGCCACATGCGCGCGACCGAAGCGCTCGCCGCCCAGCGCGGCGCGGACCTGCTCAACCTGGAGCAGATCAACGAACTGATCATCCAGCGCATGAAGACCGGCGTGCTGCTGGTCGACGCGACCAATACGATCCTGCGCATCAACGAGTCGGCCTGGCATCTGATCGGCAATCCGACGCCGAACCAGCGCGAACTCGGCACGGTCGCCGCGGAGCTTTCGCGCCGGCTGTACCACTGGCGGCATTCCGGCAAGAGCGACCAGACCGCCGTCGCGCTGGCCCCGGACGTGCCCGAGGTGATCCCGCGCTTCACGCGCCTGGCGCCGAACGACGACACGCACGTGCTGATCTTCCTCGACGATACCTCGCTGCTTTCGCGCCGCGCCGAGGAACTGACCCTGTCCTCGCTCGGCCGCCTGTCGGCGTCGATCGCCCACGAGATCCGCAATCCGCTGGCGGCGATCCGCTATTCGGCCCAGCTGCTGGCCGAGTCGGAAAAGCTCACGTCGGAAGACAAGCGCCTGGTCGACATCATCAACAACCACTGCACGCGCGCGAACGACGTCGTCGAGAACATCCTTCAACTGTCCCGGCGCGAGCGTTCGCGCCCCGAAAGCATCGACATGAACGCCTGGGTGCTCGCCTTCGTCGAGGACTACAAGCAGTCCAACGATCTCGGCGCCGATACGCTGCGCGCGGTGACGACCAATCGCGCGATCGAGGCGATGGTCGACCCGCAGCACCTGCAGCAGGTGGTCTGGAACCTCGTGCAGAACGCGCTGCGCTACGGCCGCCAGCCGAACCAGCCGGCGCGGGTCAACGTGGTCGCCCGCCTCGCCGCCGAGAAGGGGCCGCCGCTGGTCGAGATCATCGACCGCGGGCCCGGCATTCCGCCGAAGGTCGCCGCGCAGATCTTCGAGCCGTTCTATACGACGCACGAGTACGGAACCGGGCTCGGGCTCTACCTCGCCAAGCAGATGACCGAGGCGAGCCAGGCTTCGCTGGAATATGTGCCGGTCGCCGGCGGCGGCGCCTGTTTCCGCATCACGTTGACGCCGGCAGGCTCCCTCCTGGCCTCGCGCGTGACCGCGCCGCCGGCGTGAATCGGAAACGGCACAACGCTCAGACCTTTGCCTTGACGCTCGTCACGCTCTACGCTTGGGCGTCCGCTTCGCCCTTCGAGTCATAAAAGCTACCGGAATGAGCAAGCACTACGCCCTGGTCATCGACGACGAACGCGACATCCGCGAACTGCTGACCCTGACCCTGGGCCGCATGGACCTGATCGTCGAGACCGCCGCGACCGTCGCCGAAGCGCGCCAGCGCCTGACCGAGCGCCGCTACGCGTTGTGTTTCACCGACATGCGCCTGCCCGACGGCTCCGGCCAGGACATCATCGCGCTGATTGCCGCGCAGTACGCCGAGACGCCCGTCGCGATGATCACCGCCTACGGCAACGTCGACGCCGCCGTCGATGCGCTCAAGGCGGGAGCGTTCGACTTCGTCTCCAAGCCGGTCGACATCAGCGTGCTGCGCCGCCTCGTGCAGACGGCGCTGAAGCTGTCGGAGGAAAAGCGCAGCGAACAGACCGCGAGCAGTTCCAAGCTGATCGGCGATTCGGCGCCGATGAACGAATTGCGCGCGACGATCGCCAAGGTCGCGCGCAGCCAGGCGCCGGTCTACGTCGCCGGCGAATCCGGCGTCGGCAAGGAACTCGTCGCCCGCCTGATCCACGAACTCGGGCCGCGCGCCGCCGCGCCGTTCGTGCCGGTCAACTGCGGCGCGATTCCGTCCGAGCTGATGGAAAGCGAATTCTTCGGCCACAAGAAGGGCAGCTTCACCGGCGCACATGCCGACAAGGACGGCCTGTTCCATGCGGCACAGGGCGGCACGCTGTTCCTCGACGAAGTGGCCGAGCTGCCGATGCACATGCAGGTGAAACTGCTGCGCGTGATCCAGGAAAAAGCCGTGCGCCCGATCGGCGCGCGCGCCGAGATCGGCGTCGACGTGCGCATCCTTTCGGCGACGCACAAGAACCTCGCGCGCCTGGTCGAGCTCGGCTCGTTCCGACAGGACTTGTTCTACCGCATCAACGTGATCGAACTGCGCGTGCCGCCGCTGCGCGAACGCCGCGAAGACATTCCCAAACTCGCCGGCCGCGTACTCGAACGCCTCGGCAAGGACTCCGGCGGCCCGACCGCACGCCTGAGTCCGGAAGCGCTGAAGGCACTGCTGTCCTACGATTTCCCCGGCAACGTGCGCGAACTCGAAAACGTGCTCGAACGCGCCGTCGCGCTGTGCGAAAACAACAGCATCAGCGTCGAGGACCTGCGCCTGCTGCCACGCGAACGCTCGGCGGCCCACTCGGCGGAGACCTGGGCGAACACGCCGACCGGCGCCACGCCCGACTACGGTCCGGCGCGCACATCGCCGCCCGCCGCAGTCGCCGAACCCGACGAGGACGACGAACTGCCCGGCGACCTCGCCGCAGCCGTCGCCGAAACCGAGCGTGCCGCGATCATGAAGGCGCTCGAGGCGACGCGGTGGAATCGGACCGCGGCGGCGAAGCAGCTGGGGTTGACGCTGCGGCAGTTGAGGTATCGGTTGGAGAAGCTGGGGATCGAGTAGTCATCGCCGAGCTTCACTACTCGATGCGAGAACGTCGGGGATGCGAGCGTGCCGTCGCTGCATGTCCAATGCTCATGACACAAGCATCTTCCGAGACGCGTCGCCATTCGCGTATATTTTTTTGTACGCCTTTTCTCGTCCCGGAGACTCATCATGTCGCGCTGGAAAGCTGCCGCCATCCACTTGTCGATCAGCGCCTTGATCGGCTTGGCTTCAGCGGCATTGATCTTTGGGGTGTGGTATCCACCACCTTACAGCCACGCATCCGGGGCGGACGAGCTGGTACTGCTGCTCCTCGGCGTCGATGTCGTTCTCGGGCCGCTGCTTACATTGATCGTGTTCAAGGCCGGCAAGAAAACGCTGCGCTTCGATCTCAGTGTGATCGCCATCCTCCAAGCGTGCGCGTTCCTCTACGGCACTTCGGTCGTCATCAGAGCTCGCCCCGCTTTCATCGTTGGCACGATCGATCGGTTTGTGCTCGTTTCGGCAAACGACCTCGACGCTGAGGATCTGTCGGAAGGAAAGAAGCCCGAATTTCGTTCGATATCGTGGACGGGTCCGTTGCTGGTTGGCATAGAGATGCCCGGGGGAGCCGTAGAGCAACGCGACCTGATGTTCAACGGCGCAGCCGGCAAGGACGTCGAAAAGTTTCCCAAATACTACGTCGACTACGCGAGCGCCGCACCGGAAATGCTGAGACGCGCGCACTCGCTCGACGAACTTCGTAAGAAGCGTCCCGAAGCGACATCGCTCATCGATTCATGGCTGGCAGGAAATAAAAAAACGGCCGCCGATGTGGTGTGGCTTCCTCTGACCGCTCCGCATGCCGACCTGACGATGCTGCTGGATCCGCACAATGGGAGTGTGCTGGATGCCCTTCGAATCGACCCTTGGTAGCAGAAGTCTGAAGCGCCATTCGTAGGCCTGCGCTGGATAAGGTGCGATCACGACGGTATCGAATCTGCAAGCATGTAGCTGACGCCGCGACCTTTTTTGGTTCGCTCGCGACGATTCGCGTCTAGGGTCCCGGCTACGTTCGACGCCCGCAATCGCCCCAAATTGTCAGACACTGACAATTTGCGCAGCGCCGCCGAACGCACCTGAGAACCCCGTCTCATCACGGAACGTTCACGCGGAAAAAATTGCCGCTCGTCGGTTCCGCATCGGTTGGCACGGTTGCTGCTAATTCAATCTCGCGAGCCGCCGATCATCCATCAGGGCGATCGCGGAACAGCGGGCCCGCCTGGCAAGGTTGGCGGCTCTAGGGGCAAACGGTTTCAATCTCAATCCAGAGGAACATACTCATGAAGAACATCCAGAAGGGCTTCACGCTTATCGAACTGATGATCGTCATCGCGATCATCGCCATCCTCGCTGCGATCGCGCTGCCGGCTTATCAGGACTACGTCGTTCGTTCGCGCGTCTCGGAAGCGGCGATTGCCGCCGATTCGCTGAAGACGCTGGTCGCGGAAAATGCCGCGAATGGTCAGGCGTGCGACAAGGGCTTTGCGGTCCCGACCGTTGATACGCAGAACGTGAAGGCCACGGCGACCACGGTGGCAGCTGGCACCGGCCTTATCACGATCACGACGACCGCCATTGCGGGCAACGGCAACCTGGCGTTCAACCCGAGTTCCGCTGGCGCGGCGCTCGCCTGCGGCGTCACCATCCCGGCCGAAGCCATCACGTGGAGCTGCAAGGCCGCCGACGGCACCACGATCGTGGAAAAGTACCTGCCGGCGCAGTGCCGTACCTGATGTACTGATGTAGTACGAAGATTTGTATAGCGTTCGACGGATAAGGGGCCTTTGGGCCCCTTGTCTTTTCTCAACCTCGCAGCGACTGGGGAGACCGCCATGAATCTCGATCGACATCGTGGATTCACGCTCATAGAGTTGATGATTGTGATTGCCATCATTGCAATTTTGGCCGCCATCGCGCTCCCTGCGTATCAAGACTATGTCGTACGATCGCGGATTTCCGAAGCCATTGTGGCCGCAGATCAGCTGAAGGCGCTCGTTGCCGAAAACGCCACCGCCGGACACTCCTGCGATCTCGGATTCACGACTCCGACGGTAGATACGCAAAACGTAAAAGCGACGGGCGAACTCGTGAATGGCGCCACGGGCAAGATTACGATTCCGACAACGATGGCTGCAGGCAACGGCAACATCGTCTTTGCACCGTCGTCAGCCGGCGCACCTTTGGCTTGCGGCGTAACTATTCCGGCGGAAGCCGTTTCATGGAGCTGCAAATCGGCCGACGGCACCACGATCCAGGAAAAGTACCTCCCGGCCGAATGTCGGACTTGACGGCAGAATCGTCGGCGCCGAGCGGTTGCGGGAAGACGCTGCCACACATGGCGACTAGGCCACGCTGAGCGCGCCCGACAAACAGACCGCTTCCCAAGCTCTGTATGTGCTGCAATGATAAGCCATACTGCGTAATACGAGCGGAAGCATGTCAATGAACGCCGTGGCAGTCCTGTACTTTCTGGTATCGCGAGACGCCTCGTCAGCGATGGTAGCCTCGGAGAAGCCGAGGCCCGCAAAGCCGTGGAAGAGGCCCAGCGCCAAAAGATTCCGCTCGGCGCTTGGCTGATCGAGAATGGACTGGTGGCAAGCAGGAACGTTGCGCTGGCATGTTCGTCTGAATTCGGAATGCCTCTGCTCGATGCAGAATCGCTGGACCTGACCCAGCTACCGATGAGGCTGGTCCGTGAAGATCTGATCACGAAGCACAAAGCCCTGCCCTTGTTTAAACGCGGGAACAGGCTCTTTGTCGGCGTATCGGATCCAACCAATCTGCGTGCGTTGGATGAAATCAAGTTTCAGTCGAACCACATCATCGAGCCGATCCTCGTTGACGAGGCGCAGCTGGACCGCGCCATCGAGCAGGCATTCAACGCAACCAACTCAACGATCAGCAACCTCGAGGACTCCGAGGGCCTCGAGAACCTCGATCTAGGCTCGATCGACGACGACGGCGAAACCACGGGTGTCGACGCTACAGGCGGAGATGACGCGCCCGTTGTCAAGTTCGTCAACAAAGTGCTCGTCGATGCGATCAAACGCGGCGCATCGGATATCCATTTCGAGCCGTACGAGAACGCGTATCGCGTGCGCTTCCGCATGGACGGGATGCTGCGCGCCGTCGCGTCTCCGCCGGTCAAGTTGAATCCACGCATCTCGTCGCGCTTGAAAGTCATGAGCGGCCTGGATATCGCCGAACGCCGGGTGCCCCAGGACGGACGCATCAAACTCAACCTTTCCAAGACCAAGGCGATTGACTTCCGTGTCAGCACCTGCCCGACGCTGTTCGGCGAGAAAATCGTGCTTCGAATCCTCGACGCATCCGCTGCCAAGTTGGGCATCGAGAAACTCGGATACGAAGATGACCAGCGCAAGCTCTTCCTCGATGCAATCGAAAAGCCCTACGGCATGGTCCTCGTCACTGGGCCTACGGGATCCGGAAAGACGGTATCGCTGTACACAGCTCTGAACATATTGAATACCGAGGGTCGAAACATTTCGACGGTCGAGGACCCTGTTGAAATCCGTCTACCCGGCGTCAACCAAGTGCAACAAAACGTGAAGCGTGGCATGACCTTCGCGGCCGCGTTGCGGTCATTCCTGCGCCAGGATCCTGACGTAATCATGGTGGGCGAGATTCGCGACCTCGAAACCGCCGAGATCGGCATCAAAGCGGCGCAAACCGGTCACATGGTCCTTTCGACCCTGCACACCAACGATGCCTCGCAGACAATTTCGCGCTTGATGAACATGGGCATCGCGCCCTACAACATTACCTCTTCAGTTACCTTGGTGATCGCGCAGCGTCTGGCGCGGCGGTTGCACGATTGCAAGAAGCAGATCGAGATACCGCCAGCAGCCCTGCTAGCCGAAGGGTTTACGCAGGCCGAAATCGACGCCGGTTTGCAAATTTTCGACGCAGTCGGCTGTTCCGGCTGCAATGAAGGGTATAAAGGCAGAACGGGGATCTACCAAGTGATGCCGATGACCGAGGCGATCCAGAAGATCATCCTCGCCGGGGGAAGTGCCTTGCAGATTGCGGAGCAGGCTCGCAGCGAGGGCATCCGCGATCTTCGCGCATCCGCATTGCTGAAGGTGAAGCAAGGCATTCTAGGCCTTGCAGAAATCAACCGCGTCACCAAGGACTAAGTTATGGCCACCGCAACTGCTGCCGCCCTCAAAGCAAAAGCCGCGACGACCCAGCAGGGCAAACAACGCGCGAAGATCAGCGAGATGCAGACCTTTACGTGGGTCGGCCTCGACAAACGCGGCGTCCGGATCAAAGGCGAGCAACAGAGCAAGAATGCCAGCCTGGTCAAGGCCGACCTGCGTAAGCAGGGCATCAATCCGCAATCGGTCAAGGCCAAGGCCAAGCCTCTGTTCGGCAAGACCGGCAAGACCATCAAGGGCCGCGATATCGCAATCTTCAGCCGCCAGCTGGCGACGATGATGGCTGCCGGCGTGCCCATGGTACAAGGCTTCGAAATCGTTGCCGGCGGCCAGGCCAACCCGCGCATGAAGGACATGCTGACGGATATCAAGACGGAAATCGAGGGCGGTTCGGCGCTGAATGAAGCGCTCGGCAAGTACCCCGTGCAGTTCGACGAGCTGTTTCGCAATCTAGTGCGCGCAGGTGAAAGTGCGGGTGTGCTGGACACCGTCCTGGACACTATTGCGACTTACAAGGAAAACATCGAGAACATCAAGGGGAAGATCAAGAAGGCGATGTTCTATCCGGCTGCCGTATTGACGGTGGCAATTCTCGTCGCGTGTATCTTGCTGATTTTTGTGATCCCGCAATTTGAAACGGTGTTCAAGAACTTTGGTGCCGATCTACCAGCGTTCACGCAACTGCTGGTCAACATGTCGCGCTTCATGGTGGCCTACTGGTGGATGGTTCTGGGAATTTTCGCCGGCAGCATCTTCGCTTTGGTGGTCGTCTATAAACGCTCGGCAAAATTCCAACACTTTATCGGTCGCACACTGCTTAAAATTCCAGTGGTCGGACAAATTCTCCGCCAGTCCGCGATCGCGCGTTTCGCACGAACACTGGGCGTTACATTCCGTGCCGGCGTACCGCTCGTCGAAGCTCTAGACTCGGTCGCGAACGCGACGGGCAGTATCGTGTACAACGATGCCGTAAAGCGCATCCGTGAGGATGTCGCCGTCGGCCACCAGCTTCAGCTCGCAATGCGTCAGACCAACATCTTTCCAAACATGGTCGTGCAAATGGTCGCCATCGGCGAAGAGGCTGGCGCGCTCGACAAGATGCTGTTCAAGATCGCCGAGTTCTACGAAACCGAGGTCAACAACGCGGTCGACGCTTTGTCGAGCCTGCTCGAACCGATGATCATGGTCGTGATCGGCCTCATCGTCGGCAGCATGGTCGTCGGCATGTACCTGCCGATCTTCAAACTGGGTTCGGTGGTCGGCTGATGGAACGTTCTTGCTGATTCACTTGTAACGAATCGCAGCAATGCGAGCCGCGACCATGCTCCTATGGCCGCGGCTTTTTCGTTTTTCGCGACGACGGATTTCCAATGATCGACTTCGACTGGTTGCGCGTGCCGACGCTGCTGATCCCGCTTACGGGCCTGCTGGGCCTTCTCGTAGGCAGCTTCCTCAATGTCGTCATCCTTCGCCTGCCGCGCCGGCTCGAACACGAATGGCGCACCCAGGCGCGCGAATTCCTGGCTGCGGAGACGCGGGACGAAACGCCGGATCCTGAAGAGGCGGCCCCTCCCGACCTCGTCTTCACCGGCTCGCATTGCCCGCACTGCAAGCATGCGCTGTCGCCGTTCGACAATATTCCTCTGCTGAGCTGGCTCGCCCTGCGCGGTCGCTGTCGCTATTGCAAGACGCCGATCTCCTGGCAGTACCCGCTGGTCGAGTTGCTGACCGCGCTCGCATCCATGGCGGTCGCCTGGAAGTTCGGCTATGGCTGGCCGCTGGCGGCCGGGCTCGTGTTCACGTGGATTCTCGTCGCCGCTTCCGGCATCGACGTGCGCACGCAGCTGCTGCCTGACCAGTTGACGCTGCCCCTGCTCTGGCTCGGATTGCTGATTTCGCTGGTGCCGCTGTTCGTTGTCCCGCCGACAGCGATCGTCGGCGCGGCGATTGGCTATCTCAGCCTGTGGTCCGTCTACTGGCTGTTCAAACTGCTGACCGGCAAGGAAGGCATGGGCTACGGCGACTTCAAGCTGCTGGGTGCGCTCGGCGCCTGGATGGGCGCGATGAGCCTGCTGCCGATCATCCTGCTCTCCTCGCTGATCGGCGCGATCGTCGGCGGCACCGCGCTCGCGTTGCGCGGCAAGGACCGCAGCACGCCGATCCCGTTCGGCCCCTTCATCGCTGCTGCGGGATGGGCATGGTTCGTGTTCGGAGATTGGCTGGGGGCGTTCTATGCGAGGCTGTTCGGGCTGGCCTGATGGACGATCGAGCACGGCGATACGCTTGACGCCATTGCTGCAGTGACACTTCCATGGACCGATTGCCCTTCATCGTCGCCTTGACCGGCGGCATCGCCAGCGGCAAGAGCGCGATCGCCGACCGCTTCGCGGCACTCGGCGCCAGCGTACTCGATGCCGATCTCGTCGCGCGCGAGCTGGTGCTTCCCGGCAGCCCGGCGCTGGCCGAGATCGTCGAGGGCTTCGGAGCGGACGTGCTCGATGCGAACGGTGCACTCGATCGCGGTGCGATGCGCGCGCGGGTATTCGCCGATGCCGACGCGCGACGCCGGCTCGAGGCGATCCTGCATCCGCGCATCCGCGCGACACTGCGCGAACGCGCGCGCGCCGCGGAAGGTCCTTATGTCCTGCTGGTGATCCCGCTGCTGGCCGAGAGCGGTCGCTACGACTGGGTCGATCGCGTGCTGGTCGTCGACACGCCGCGCGAAGTGCAGCGTCAGCGCCTGCTCGCCCGCGATGGCATCACCGAAGAGCTCGCCGATTCGATGATCGATGCGCAGGCGTCGCGCGAACGGCGCCTGGCGCTGGCCGACGACGTGATCGTCAACGACGCCACGCTGGCCGATACGCAGGCGGGAATCGCCGCGCTCCACGCCCACTACGTATCGTTGGGGCGCGACCGGCGCGTCCGTTGAACGCCTCGCCTCGGCCGAGGAAGCGCCGAGAGACGAAAGCAGCCGTTCTACCGTTGCCGATCCGTCGCGCGGTCACTGGAGCTCAACGCGAATCCGATACCCGCCAGCACCGCATCGGCTGCCACCGTCAGCAGCCGATAGACGAGCGCCAGCGCCAGCGCCTCGGGCTCACCCAAAACCGGACCGAGACCGAGCGCCAGGACCGCTTCGCGCAAACCGAGTCCTGCCGGCGCTCCAGGCACGACGTAGCCTGCCGCCCACGCGAGCGACAACCAGCCGCACCACGCGCCGAGCGGCATCGCCTCGGACTGAGTGCAAAGCGAACGCAAGGCAAACGCGGCGAGCAGGAAGAAGAACATGTCCAGGCCCGCTACGCCAACCAATGCCCCGCCGGACCGCCGCGCGCCCATCGCGGCAGAGCCGAAGCGATGCGCATTGGACGCAACGAGGAAAATCGCTAAGCCGGCGAGCGGCGGCGCGATCCAGACGAGATCGTGCGCCCAGGGCAACTTCGCGGCGACCCGCGGATCGGCCGCGACGCCGAGTGCCAAGAGTGCCGCAACGCCGATCAGCAGCAGCGATTCCAGCGCCAGCGCTGCGCCGAGCGCGGCATGCCCCACGCCCTGTCGATGTGCGGCAATGTGGCGATAGGCGAAATGGAACACGTTGCCGGGCAGGTATTTCGCAAGCTGCGAACGCAGATGGGCGACGACCAGGGGCCTGGCATGCAGGGCACTGCCCGACGCGGCACGAACGAGCAGCGCCCACGCGAGAGCGAGCGCCAGTGCGCCGACGACGTACGTCGCCAGCGCCACGGCAAATTGAACGGGGGAGACCTGCGCAAGCCGATCGCCCAACTCGGCGCCGAGGGCGGCGCCGCGCTTCGACAGCAAGGCAAGCGCCAGTACGCAAAGCGAGGCCCCTGCGATGCCGGCTGCGCGCTTCCAGGCCGCCGCGTTCAGCGCAGGCGGCACAGCGCCATGGTCCACGGCAGCGGCGCACGCATCTCGATCACGTCGAATCGGCGCCGGAGCAATCGCAGGAAACCTTCGCTGCTCCAGTGATTGAGATGCCCCGGGGTGTTGCCGAGCGCGCCGAGATACTTGCCGCGCGCCATGTTCAGTACGCGCCACAACGGCTCGCGCGGAACGCTGGCGAGCAGATAGGGGCGAGCCAGTTCCGCCAGGATGTCGACGCCGCGCGCGGAATCGTCGAGGTGCTCCAGAACCTCGCAGCACACGACCAACGGCGCCGCTTCCGCCCGCGTATCGATGGTTTCGATCGATTGCGCCCAGAACGCCGCCTCGATCTCGGCTTCGCGCGCTCGCACACGTGCCTCCTCGACGATCTCCGGCGAGATGTCGCAGCCGCGCATGCGAAAGCCGCGCCGCGCGAGACGAATCGAGAGCTCGCCTTCGCCACAGCCGATCTCGAGGGCGGCCGATACCGGCACTTGCGCCGCAAGCGCATCGAACGCGCCGAGAAAACCCTGCATCAAGCGCCGCGCAATCGGGTTCGCGGTCCGGTACTTGTCGTAGTAGTTTCCGGCCGGTTGAGGTGCCGCGGTCATGCCGCAGGATCCTTCGCTCGCGTATCGACGGCGGCGGACACGCCTCGAGCGGAATCTTCCAGCTGGCGGAGCCGCCAGTCGATGCCTTCGAGCAAGCGGCGGTTGACCGCCTGCAGATCGGCGACGAAACCGATCAGGAACGCGATCAACCCGATCGTGATCGATGCCGCGGCGAGTACCGCGGACTGGATATGCCCGGCTCCCTCGCCGGTGAACCGATGGAACAGGTACCAGCTGCCGGCAACGCCGCCGACCAGGATGAAGAACGAGGCGATCAGCCAGAAGAACATCAGCGGCTTGTAGGTCGCGAAGATGCGCACGATCGTCGACGCCGAGCGCCAGACGTAGCGCCCGATGCTCTTGACCAGACGCGACGGGCGCAAGTCCGGGTTCGTGCGGATCGGCACCGACAGCACGCGGATGTTGCTGTGGCCGGCCTGGATGATCGTCTCCAGCGTATAGGTGTACGAACTGAAGACGTTGAGGCGCTGCGCGGCCTCGCGCGTGAATGCGCGAAAGCCGCTCGGCGCATCCGCGACCTCGGTGTTGCTGGCGAGCCGCACGACGCTGCTGCCCAGGCGCTGCAGGCATTTCTTCAGTCGCGAAAAATGCTCGGTTTCGGCAATCGGCCGCGCGCCGATGACCATCTCCGCACGGCCTTCGATGATCGGACGCACGAGGGTTTCGATATCGCGCGCGTCGTACTGGTTGTCGGCGTCGGTGTTGACGATGATGTCGGCGCCATCGGCGATCGCGGACCTCAGCCCTGTCATGAAGGTCGCGGCGAGACCGCGATTGACGGAATGACGCACGATACGGTCCACGCCGAGCGAACGCGCGACCGCCGACGTGTCGTCCTCGGAACCGTCGTCGACGACCAGCCATTCGACGCTGTCGCAACCGGCCACTTCGCGCGGCAAGTGCGGAATCGCGTGCGGCAGCGACTGTGCCTCGTTGTAGCAGGGAATCTGGATGACCAGTTTCATGCGGCGCTGCGGCCCCCCGTGGCGACGTCGAATGATAGCGAAGCGAGGCGTCCTTGCCTGCAGATACCGGCTACGCGCTCCACAGCGCCCGAATCGCCGCCACGCCTTGCGCTCCGCTGACCTGGGCGGCGTCGATGTCGTCGATCTCCAGCCCGCCCAGCGCGTAGACCGGCACGGCGCTCGCGGCGACCAGATCGGCGAAGCGCTCCCAGCCGAGCGTCGGCGCGTCTTCGTGGCTGGCCGTCGGAAATACCGGCCCCAGCGTGGCGAAGTCGGCTCCGATGCGCGCGGCGTGGACGAGTTCGCCGGCGTCGTGGCACGACACGCCGACCCAGCGGTCGGCCGGCAGCGGCCGCTGCACCAAGGTCGCCGCGGCGGCGGCCGGCAGGTGCACGCCGTCGAGGCCGAGCACGGCAGCGAGCTTCCAATCGGCATTCAGCAGCAGCTGGGCGCCGTAGCTGCGGCACAAGTTGCGTGCGGTCCGCGCGAGACGAGCAAGGCGATCGCTCGGCCAGCCCGGCAGGCGCAGCTGGATCAGGCGCACGCCCTTGCGGCAGGCGCGCTCGATGCCGCGCTCGATCGTGTCCGCCTCTTCCGGCGGCAGCGCCGGCGTGATCAGGTAACGGTCCGGGAGACGCAAGGCAACGATCGCCGGACGATCGGCCGGCGGCATCTCGATGCGTTCGAGGTCGGCCTGCTCGACCCACGTCAGGCGCTGGCCTTCGCGCGCCTGCGGCGTGCCGCTGTAGGCGGCGACCTGCCAGACATCGAGCAGGATGCGCTTGTCGCCATAATCGTGCGGAACGGCGATCAGCGGGCGCGCGGACTCGACGACGACGCCGATCTCCTCGCGCAGTTCGCGCGCGAGCGCGTCGATCGGCAGTTCGCCCTCCTCGCACTTGCCGCCGGGAAATTCCCACAGCCCCGCCAGATGCTTGCCGGGCGGCCGCTGCGCGAGCAGGACGCGCCCCTGCCCGTCGCGCAGGACGCCGGCGACGACGTGGATCGCGCCCGTCGTCACGCCCGCCGCTTCCAAAAAAGAGTGTTCCCGAGCGGCCCTCGCGTCGAAACGGAGGGCGCGGGAGCGATCATCCGATCTTGCCGTGGCACTGCTTGTACTTCTTGCCCGAGCCGCACGGACAGGGGTCGTTGCGGCCGACCTTCGGCGCATCGCGATGCACCGTCGACTGCACGGCCGGCATCTGCGGCAGCGGTTCCGACTCGCCGTCGGCAGGCAGCGCACCGGCGGCGAAACCGGCGGCTTCGGCGTGCTGGAACTGCATCGAGCGCGCCTGCGCCTCGGCCTGGCGGCGCTGCTGCTCCTCCATCGCCTCGACTTCGTCCTCGTTGCGGATGCGCACGCGCGCGAGCAACTGGACGACCTCGTGCTTGATGCGGCCGAGCATCGCCTCGAACAGTTCGAACGCCTCGCGCTTGAACTCCTGCTTCGGCTGCTTCTGCGCGTAGCCGCGCAGATAGATGCCCTGGCGCAGGTAGTCCATGCTGGACAGGTGTTCCTTCCAACCGTTGTCGAGCACGGACAACATCACGTGCTTCTCCAGGCCGCGCATGACCTCGGAGCCGAGCATCGCTTCCTTCTCGCGGAAGAGGCGATCGGCACTTTCGAGCACGCGATCGAGCACGCCGTTCGCATCGACTTCGTTCTGCTCGTCGAGCCACTGCCGGAGGTTCATCTGCAGGCCGAATTCCGAAGCGAGCTCGGCTTCCAGGCCGGCGATGTTCCACTGCTCGTCGACCGAATCGTGCGGCACGTAGCGGCGCACGAGATCGGTGAAGACGTCCTGGCGGATGCTCTCGATCGTCTCGTGGACGTTTTCGCTGTCGAGCAGTTCGTTGCGCTGCTGGTAGATCACTTTGCGCTGGTCGTTGGCGGTGTCGTCGAACTCGAGCAGGTGCTTGCGGATGTCGAAGTTGTGCGCCTCGACCTTGGTCTGTGCCTGCTCGATCATGCCGGTGACGGCCCGACTCTCGATGGGGGTCTCGTCGTCCATGCCGATGCGGGTCATGATGCCCGCGACG
>Ga0105237_10000901_pt1 | contig 40025 bp, 29 predicted proteins | sample KBSC24metaG_FD_81520 | JGI IMG/M metagenome (GOLD analysis project Ga0105237, IMG submission 81520) | Corn rhizosphere microbial communities from Kellogg Biological Station, Michigan, USA - KBS C2-4 metaG | ecosystem: Host-associated > Plants > Roots > Rhizosphere > Soil | place: Michigan, USA...
CAACCTGTTTAAGTTTGACCATGCTACATTTGAACAGTTAGCACCGCACTTTGAGGATGTGTTTACCGCCTATGAAAGATCGGACAAAGCACAACATATGGAGGCCCGTGTAAAATTACTCGGCCTGCTCTACAGCCTGGAAGACTTCGCGCTTGAAAAGAAAAAGGATTTTCGCCCGGCCACAACGCAGCAAATCATCCTGCGTAAATTTATCGAACTGATCAATAATCATTATATCGACAAGCGTACCGTGCAGGAATACGCAGATATGCTCTCGATTACCGCCAATTACCTATCTCAATCTGTCAAACAGGTATCAGGTAAAAACGCACTTAGTTTTATTGCCGAGCGCCTGGCCACCGAAGCCAGATCGCTGATTCAATACACCAGTTTTGAGATTGCCGAGGTCGCCTATCAACTCAACTTTTCAGACCCTGCCAATTTTGGCAAATTCTTTAAAAAACAGGTCGGCCTTTCGCCTTCGGAATTCCGGAGACAGTGCAGGTAATTAAATTGACCTGTTTATCCAAGTTTTCGACCACGTCTTTTGCGCCGGACCGGGTTTCTTTGTTTCACTAATGAAATCTATTTAAAACGATCAATTTGAAGATATGGCAACTAAAGGATTTATCAATCTACCCGTGAAGAATCGTAAACCTTCCAAAAAACAAACATCATGAACTACAATTCAGACATAGATAACTACATCGCTAATGCAGAAGAGTTTGCAAAGCCGATCTTAACACATTGGCGCAGGCTCGTTCACGAATGCTGCCCGGATGTGGCGGAGGTGATGAAATGGAGTCTGCCTCATTTTGATTACAAGAACGATGGCATGTGTGTGATGGCATCCTATAAAAATCATTGCTCCTTTACATTTCTGAAAGCTGGACTCATGAGTGACCCACGCCTGAAGGAAAGTAAAGATCAAAAACCAATTCAACGATTTTTGGGCAAGATTACCAAAATCGAAGATTTACCACCGGACGAAGAATTTATTGCCATGCTAAAAGAGGCGGTGCTATTAAATGAAAAAGGCGTTAAAATAAAAAGAGAAAAATTAAGTGCGGACAAACCAAAAGTATTGGAAACGCCTGACTACCTGTCGGCAGCCTTAGATGCTAATCCGAAAGCAAAGGAGGTTTTTGAGAGTAAGTCTAATTCATTCCGTAAGGAATATATTACCTGGATCACGGATGCAAAGACCGATGAAACGCGGCAAAAAAGAATAAATGAAGCTTTGGAATGGATAACAGAGGGTAAGGGCAGGTTTTGGAAGCATCAAAAATAGACTGACCAATTTACCATTGCCTCAAAACCGCAGGGTACCTTAGGGGCCCCTTCGGGGACAGACGCTTTAAATTGTTAGAGTTGCATAACTATGGAAATTCAGGGTATATTGATATCAGGTAGGATTCACTAACCACAATTTGGGGTTTACCGTTATCAAGAGTTAAAGGGCCAGTGACATAAATCCACTTGTTCATCATAGCCGTTGGTTTTAGCTTGATCTCTTTGCCTTTAATAATTACAGTCACTAATTGATTAGGGTATTTCCCACCTAGGTATAAAAGTGTTGTATCCTTACTAATGACCTTGTAGCCTTTCACGGAGTCCAATACAGTCACATCATGACCGATATTCTTAAGGACCTCCTTCGTGGCTGGTACTGGCTTTTGTGCTGATGCACTATAGGCAAACAAAAATAATAGACATAAGATCGCCAAGTATTTCATATGCATGAAGTTAGTAAATACCATCGGGTTTAGCAACCTCAAACATGCATAATTAACACACAAATAAGATAACCGACATCGCAGCGCACATATGAAGGTGTTGGATGTAGCCTGCCGTTTGGACTCAGATATCCCTATAAAACCTCACCGTTCCCTTAGGAGACCCTGCGGGGCGGCAGATTCTTTATTCTGGCAATTCAAGCAGACAAAAAATGAGCGTTCGATTGACCGTCCTATGTAGAGATGGCTTCGTACCCATGACGCGCGGTTTTGAGCAGCGAAGAAGCTTAGCAAAGCTGTTTCACTATACAAAATAAGACCGATAGGTATATTTTTCACAACTCCACAATCTGCTAATTATAAGACTATTATTCACTTTTAGATGAAGTGTTTCAGCTGTTTCAAAGTGTTTCACTTTTTTGGTGAAACAGTGAAACAGTTACCTTTTTAATAATTATTAAACTGATTATCAATTGCTTATTTAGCAATTTTACCTGTTTCGGGGTGTTTCAGGTGAAACAGCTGATTTTTAAAAGCATTTATACAAAAAAAGCCGTCCCAAAATTCCGGAACGGCTTTATACAGAATGGCTCTCAATCTACTGTACTACCATCCTGGATTCTGTGTCAGCTTATTGTTGGTGCTGATCTCGCGCTGTGGTATTGGCCACAGGTAGTATTGCTCTTTCATGGTAACACCCTGTTCTGTCGGGGTTGATAGGGCATCGCCGAAGCTGTTATTCACCGGGTTATAAACCATATGGGTGCGCTGTATGTCAAAGTAGGCTTTATCCTCATAAGCCAGCTCGTGGTACCTCTCCCTCCATATCGCCTGGCGGAACTGGTCTTTGGTCAACCCGCTCAATGATGGCAGCTTAGCCCTCGTCCTGATTTTGTTCACCTGGTCATAGGCGTCCTGTGTTGGCCCGCTTACCTCGTTGGTGGCCTCTGCATAGATCAGCATAGCCTCGGGTAACCGCAGGAAGGTCCAGTTCTCATCACTCTGACCGTTACCCAATGCGCTCTCTATGTGGAAATACTTGTATAAGGCATGCTCGCCGAAAACAACGGTTTTAGTAGCATCACCAAACTGCGGATAGCTTGAGAAATAAAACTGCCGCTCTTCCGCCCTAAGGTCGCCTGCTTCATAACTGGCCACAAACTGGTCGGTTGGTATCATCGCGCCAAGGTGGTCGCCATAAGAGCCCACCGGAAGGTTAAAGGGCAAAGTAAGCTGTGGTATTGCATTGGTTGAAACTCCCACGAGGTACTGGCCCTGGAAGATCAGCTCGCCCTGGTTTTTATGTGCGTTATCATGCAGAAAGGCATAGTCGGTAAATAAGGTATAGTCGGTGAGTACTTTCTGTGCCTCAGATGCGGCAAGCGCATAATTGGCGGTTTTCTGCAAGGGGAAGCCCGCTGTAGTCAGGTACACGCTGGCCAGCAAAGTTCTTACTGCACCCAGCGATACCCTCCCGGTTTGGTCGGTTTCCGGCAAACCTGAGCCTTCGGCCGCTTGCAGGTCACTGATGATCTGATCATAAACTTGCGCCACGGGTGTACGGGTCGGGTACAGATCGGGGCTGCTGACGGTAACTGATTTGGTGATCAGCGGTACATCCCCATACAGGCGCACCAGGTGATAGTAAAAGAATGCTCTCAGAAAATAGGTCTCACCGAGCAGTTTCTTTTTAAGGCTATCATCCATGCTTATACCCGGGATACGTTCCAATGCCAGGTTGGTATTAGCTATGGCTTTATAGCTATTTTCCCAAACATCCTCAAAACCAGGGTTTACAGGGTCAGTACGTTGATGTATCACATTACCATTGTTAACGCTCTGCCCCAATGAAGTAGCATGCCCTGCAAATAGCTCGATGGTTATAAAAGGACTCTCACCGTAGGCATCACCGTTCTGGAATAAGTGAAGATTGGTATAGATACCGTTAACAAATGTTTGTGCCTGGTTGGCTGATGTAAAATAGTTATTCTTCACAAAGTTGCCGTAATCTTTCTCGTCGAGATATTTTTTGCAACCGCTTATTGTTATGGTCAGTATCAGTAAAATGCAACCGACCCAATTTTTTTTGATGTATAGTTTCATCGCAGTAGTGTTTATATATTATTTAAAAACTAACATTTAATCCAAGCAAGAATGTCCTTGGTTTTGGGTAATCATAAAATTGTATCCCCTGGGTGTAATTACTCGAACCATTATAGGTAGATGTTTCAGGATCATAACCGGTGTATTTGGTTATCAGGAACAGGTTTTGAGCCTGCGCATAAACCCTCAGCCTGCTCAATCCATATTTGGATATCAGCTGTCCGGGGAAGGTATAACCCAGTGTTACTGTTTTACCGCGGATAAATGAGCCGTTCTCCACCTTGGTAGAATATATTTCTGTTTGATAGCGTACATAAGCAGGGCGGTCTTCGGCTATGCTTGTGTTTTGATTTTCGGGTGTCCAGGCGTTTAGCACGGTCGCATAGCTGTTGGCCTGCCCGGTGCGGTCCTGGCCGGAGTGGCGGGTCAGGTTCATGATCTGGTTGCCATAGTTAAACTGTAACTCGATACCCAGATCGAAGCCTTTGTAGCGGAAAGTATTGGTAAAAGTTCCATAACCATCCGGCTGAGATTTCCCAAGCACGGTTTTATCGTCCGCAGTGATCTTACCATCGCCATTTTTGTCCCATATCTTCAGGTCACCGGGCAATAATCCAAATTTCGCTGCTTCGGCTGCCTCAGCAGTACCCCATGTGCCCAAAACTTTATATCCCCAGAAAGTTCCGGCAGATAGCCCTACACGCATCAGGTTGAATTGCGACAGGAAGGTAGGATCAAGGAAGATATCGTCATTGGATGCGCCCAGGCTCAATATTTTGTTTGCCAGGAAGGAGATATTGAAGGTGCTGCTCCATGTGAAATCTTTTGATTTGATGTTGACTGTGTTTAAGGTCAACTCAATACCCTTGTTCTGTATTTTCCCGATGTTCTTGTAAACGCTGTTAAAACCGCTGGTTTCGGGTAGTGGTGCGTTTAATAGTAGCGCCTGGGTTTTCTTTAAATACGCATCTGCTTCCAGGTTGATCCGGTTATTGAACAAGCCAAATGAAACACCCAGGTCATATTCGGCTGTTTTTTCCCATTGCAGGTCATCGTTACCAATAGTATTCAGATAAGTACCAATTGCCTGCTGATTGCCAAATACGTAGTTGGTTGTGTTGATATTGGCCAGCGAACGGTATTCGCCTATTTCCGAGTTACCGGTAAGACCGTAGCTCGCACGGAATTTCAAGTCAGATATCGTTTTATTTCCTTTTAAGAAATCCTCTTCTGATGCTCTCCATGCGAAGGCAGCCGAAGGGAAGAATCCATACTTAACGTTCGTTCCGAAACGTGAAGAACCGTCTTCCCGGCCGGTTAATGTCAGCAGGTATTTTTCTTTATAGTTATAGTTCACTCTGCCAAAGAACGATTGCATTTGCCATGCATCATAATTTGATCCGGGGATACCTGGTATACCACCTGAACCCAGGTTATAATATTGATAATAATTATCAGAAAGGTCTTGTGTGGATGCATTCACACCAATCTGCTGGAAGTTTTGACGCTCTGTACCCAAAACCACATTCAATGTATGGTCTCTATTGAATTGCTTATTATAAGTCAGGTAGTTTTCCCATTGCCAGAAGGTGTTATCATAATGATTGATCGATGCCGAACTATAGGTTTGGTTGACAGTAGACCCGCCGACCAAACCGCTTTGAAAATGCGGCTGTGTATTATCTGACGTTGTTACACCGATTGTTGACCGAAAATCAAGTCCGGGGAAAAAGGTGATGTTGGCATAACCGTTCCCGCTGAACACACGGCTTTCGTTAATGGAAATAATTTCGTTTGCCTGGGCAACCGGGTTATCGCCACCCTCCATATTCGGATAATCGGTTCTTTTACCATAGCTGCCGTCAGGGTACCGGATAGGAATAATTGATGGCATCTCAATCAGCATACGGGGAATATTATTGCCACCAGTGCCATCATCCGCCGTCCGTGCCTTTCGGTCATCATAATTGACCGTACCACCTACTTTGAGCCATGGCTTGATCTGGTTATCTAATGCCAGGCGAACGTTATAACGCTTTTGCCAACTATTGATGATGATACCCTGATCATCTGCATAGTTTAGAAACAAGCCATAGTTTGATTTATCTGTTCCCCCGGTAAAAGAAAGATTATGGTTTTGGCTATAGGCCGTACGTGTGGTAGCCTTTTGCCAATCCACGTCATAAAGCGGGTTCAAATTTTGATCAAATAGTTTCCCGATGAGCGCAGTGCGTATTTTTATTGGATCATCATCAGCATATTTACCTTGTGCCCATCCTACGGAGTCGTACTTTTTAATGTTAGCATATGACTGATCCTCAACCTGCAGGAACTCTTTTGCATTAAGCACCTTCAATTCCTTGGCCATCACGCTGATGCTGCCATAAGTGTCGTAGCTCACCAAACCAGGGCCTTTTTTACCTCTTTTAGTGGTCACCAAAATTACGCCGTTTGCACCGCGGGTACCATAAATAGCGGTTGATGATGCATCCTTCAGTACGTCAATGGTTTCAATATCATTCGGGTTGATCGAACTACCGCCTTCTGTCCATACCACACCGTCAACCACATACAAAGGGTCAGTTGTAGTATTAATAGAACCATAGCCTCTTATCCTGATCTTGGTTTCGCCACCGGGGGCACCGGAGTTGGTAGATACGTTCACACCGGCTATTTTGCCGGCCAGTTCCTGCTCCAGGTTAATTGCCGGGCGTTCCTGCAATTGCCTGTCAGTCACGCTTCCTACTGCGCCTGTCAGGTCGATACGCTTGGATGTCCCGTAACCAACCACAACCACCTCACTCAGGGTCTTTTGCGACTCGGCCATTTTAACATCTACGGTTTCCCTGTTCCCAATGGCGATTTCCTGTGTGGCATACCCAATAAAGCTGAACACCAGCGTAGCGCCTCCGTCAACATCGTTTAAGGCGTACTTACCATTCACATCAGTCATTATACCAACACTAGTGCCTTTTACTTTAACTGACACACCCGGCAATGGACTACCCTTTTCATCGGTAACGGTACCCTGCACTTTCTGCGGGGCGACATTGTTACCCGGCTTAGGATCTTCCTTAACCTTGATTACGATGGTTTGCTGGAAGATCTTGTAAGTCAATGGCTGATCCTTAAACGCTTTGTTAAGTGTTTCCTCTATCGTGGCATTATTTACATCGATATCTATTTTTGATGTTTTTGCCTGGGCATTTTCTTCATAAAAGTAATTGTAGCCGCTTTGCTTTTTTATCAGCTTCAGAATTTTATTCACCGAAGTATGGTTTTGGTGTATACTGATCTGGCTGTACGTTTTAGCACTTACGTTAACAAGGGCGGCAATTATAAACACAATTGTTAGCTTCATTGCTAATAGAATTTTGAACAGGCTGTGCCTACTGACAGGCAAGACCTTACAATTTAATTTCATAGTTTTGTAATGTTTGGGTTAAAAACTTGGTTTCCAATTTCGCGATTGTAAAATGTGAGGTGACCCAGATATTAACCGGGTAAGCGCGCCAACGCTTCCCGGTTTTCTTATCTGGTATTTATATATACCCCTACAAAAGTTTTAGTAAGATGTCAGGAAGGTTTTCGTAGTAAATTTCTCATTGATTTCGTGGTTAGTTAAACAATTGGTTAATTTGACATATAAGTTTTTCCGCCATTAAGGCGAATATTTTTATACCAGGCTGTCAAGGCCCGGGCAGATTTTTCAATGGTATATAAGTATCAGGGCCCGACGATTATGGTCTGATCCGCTATTCTAAAATTAACACCTGAATACTTTAACATTTTCAACAATTCAGATAGATTGACGCTTCTTGAAATGCTCCCGCTGAAACGCCTCTCAGAAACATTGCCCTCATATTTTACATTGACATCATACCACCTAGCAGCTTGCCGCATGATAAAGGGGATCTCTGCATTTTCAAAAACAAAGTTCCCGTTCTTCCAGGCCAGTATATCATCTACATCCACAGCCTTTACATCGATCTCCCCACTCGTGGCATTAGATACCTTGGCTTGCTGGTCCGGTTTAAGCACTACCGTCCGGTTATCCGCCAATACTTTTACACTGCCTTCCGCAAGTGTAGTTCGGATAGCGCTTTCGTCAGCATACGCATTAACGTTGAAGTGGGTACCCACTACCTCTACAGTTTGCTTGCCAGAGACCACCCGGAATGGCAAATTCTTATTTTTAGCCACTTCGAAATAAACCTCCCCCGTAATGTTTACCCGGCGTTCATTTTTGGTAAATGCAGTCGGAAACGTAATAGATGAAGCCGCGTTAAGCCAAACCTTGCTTCCATCGCTCAACACCACCTGGAACTGTCCTCCCTTGGGGGTTGTAATGGTATTATATACTGCTCGCTGATCAGCATTCGCTGATGCAGCGGCTTCATAAACCAATTTATTATCATCTGATTTATTTAGAAGAGCCTTGCCTTGTTTCGTAATTACCCCCTTTTTAGCATCATTTAACACTACGCTTGAACCATCCGAGAGGGTTAACATTGCCTTGTTACCACCCGGAGCGACGTCATTTTTTATTTGTTTTTTTTGGAAAGTCAGGGCAGATTGTTTTGCTTTCTTATTTCGTATATGGAAATATGCGCAGGGTATACCCAGTATCAAAATACAAGCAGCGGCGATCGACAGCCAGCGGATATATGCAACTTTATTTTTTTTTCCGACATCAATTTTTATTGCCTGGTTTATATTATATAATATCCGCTGACGGTGAGCTTCGTCGCTTTCAACAAATGAAGATGGGATATCCAATGGAGCACCCTGATTGGCGTTGTACCAGGCTGAGAACTCCTCTTTCTCAGCAGGAGTAATAGTATTGCTGAGCCATTTTTTGGCTAATTCCTCATATCGTTGAAGATCATCCTGGCTTCTCATTTAGGCGTGGTTTGTATATATGTCCGCCAGCCGGCACTAATCCCTTAGTGTAAAATGAAATTTATTTTTATTGATTAAAAAAGAAGGTTCTATAAAAGAAATTGGCTTAATCTTGCACGCAAGGTTCTCAGCGCTTTACCCAAGTGTGCTTCTACGGTTTTTTCTGATATGCCCATTTCCTCGGCGATCATTTTTTGGGAGTATCCGGCTTCGCGGCTTAACTGGTATACAAGGCGGCATTTTTCAGGTAGTTCAGTAACAAATACCATTAGCCTGTCTTTTAATTCTTCAAACTCAAGCCATTGCTCAGTGGTATTATCCACAATATTCAGATGGCTCTTGCTATAGTCTGCATATTTCTGATGACTATTACGTTTAGCTAATGCCTTTATAACCCGGTACTTTACTGAAACTGCAAGATAGGCACTTAGTGTATCAATTACATTAAGCTTATCCCGCCGCCGCCATAGCGAAACGAATATGTCCTGCACAATTTCCTCAGCCTCATCAAGATCATGTATTTTATTTGCAGCGATAGAAAAAAGCTTCTTCCAATACCTGTTGTAGATTTCCGTAAACGCCCGCCTGTCATCTCCCGACATCAATCCGGCTAATGCCCTATCATTAAGAATATTATATTCAACCATATTCAAAATAAGCGATGAATTAATTATTAAATATTTGCAAGTTGGGGCATATTTGTACAACAGCTACGAGAGCTTATACATAAATGGCAATTTTTCAACAGGCAAACAGGTCTACAGGTTCAAAAGTAAATGCTTATGAGTTAAAAAAATAATTTCTTTAAAATAAATTTTTTCAATGTATCGATAACACTTTATTAATGAATTAGTTTTTAAAAACCTTTCCACTTTTTTAATGATCATGGCACAAAGAAAATCCGGCTCTGGTTAATGTGTGTTAGACGGCGTGGGAATTCCGGCGAGTTAGCAACAATCACCTGTAGAATATCGGCGGGGACTTAAATATTTTTAGTTGATCCTCTTAATATCAACTCAGGGTGTATAATCACCTTACTCAAATCTTTCAGGCGCACTTTATTTTCAAGCTTATCTAAGAGGGTTTTAAATAATTGCTTTGCCATCTCATCCAATGGTTGCGCGATGGCGCTGATGGAAGGGTTATAGATATTAAAAACGTCGTGGTCGTCAAACGCAATCACCGAAATATCCTTGGGTATGTTCAGGCCTGATTCATTGATCGCTTTTATACCACTTAGTGCCAGGTAATTGGTGGCAAAAATGATAGAATCCAATCCCGGATTGTCTTTAATAAATTGAACACATTGCTTAATAGTGCGTTCCGTATCATTTTCAAATGGTACTTTTAAAATTAAAGGCTTGATGCGGTATTTTTTCAGGGCGGCTAAATAGCCCGATTGCCTTTCAGTCATTTGGGTCTGATCGGAATCCAATGTAACAAGCGCGATCTTTTTAACACTAGTCTTCGCCAGATATTCAACAGCTTCATAGGTACCATGATAATTATCGAGCCCTACATAATCTGTAGGCACGTCTGGCAAATACCTGTCGAATAGCACTACCGGCAAATTATCACTTATTAAAGCTTTAATTTCAGGCTCTATTCCTGCCGGTGGGGTAATAATATAACCATCCACGTACCGCGCCCTAAGCAAGCTGATTAATTGCCTGGTTTTTTCAGGATCATTTTCGGTACTGCAATAAATTATTTTATAGCCATTTTTATAGGCAAGCGCTTCAAGGTGAAAAGCGATATGCGAAAAGAAATAGTCGGATATCTTCTCCACCATTAAGCATATCATTTTGGTTTTACCGGTGCTCAGACTCTTTGCCAACTGATTTGGCCGGTATCCTTTTTCTTCAACAAACTTTAATACCCGCTCAGTTAGCTCGTCACTTATTCTTTTCTCTTTTGCCTTACCGTTCAAAATAAACGAAACGGTGGATTTGGCAACATGTAGTTGATTGGCAATATCGTTAATTGATAATTTTTTATTCATTTAAGGATCTTCTCTTTTTTATAACAACTACGTCTACTAAGTAAGTATAATTTCTTTAAATAATAAACTTAAACCCGTTTAAATAACCGCGTATCAGTTTTCTCACTATCAAAATGAAATCTCCAAAATGGTTGAAGCACCGGTCTCAAATCAGGTTGTTTTTTCAAAAATAGCATTTTCTATTTGCAAAACCGGTTTTATTAATTATTATTGCAACTCGAGATACCAAATAGATTTTCGAAGGCTTTTAAAAGGCACTCTTGAAGATTTAATATCTGTAAACCAATTATTCAGCTTACCAAATCAATGCTAACTATTTTTCAATCAACCGTTGATCTGCTTGCGCGGCAGTTTTTTTCAAAAAACCTGGCAACCGGCTTATTAAAATCCCTTCATCGACAGAGAGACTGATCCAAAAATGAATGCGACGTAAAAGAAGGGCTTAATACGTACTAACGGTTATTGAACTATAAATAAACAAAACAATGCAAATCAATGGTTTACGGTCTTTATACATCCTGACTGCCGATATAGGCGGCTCACATATTACTGTTGGCATTTGTAATATGGAAACCCATACCATTATGCGGCAAAGCCTCATTGGGGCTGAAGTGAACAGCGGAGGATCGGCAACCGAAATATTAACTTCCTGGAGCAATGTTTTTCAGCAGATGCTTAAGAATACGAATCTGCCCGTTTCAGGATTGAGTGTTGCAATGCCCGGGCCATTTGACTATGAAAATGGCATATCTTATATCACGGGACTCAATAAATACGAATCTTTATATGGCATGGATATAAAGAAATTTCTGGCTGATCTGTTAAAACTGGATCCGCAAATGATCAGATTCAGAAACGATGCCGAATCAACTATAGCCGGGGAAGTGTTGGAAGGTGCGGGAAAAGGCTACGGAACTGTAATGGGAGTAACACTGGGGACAGGTTTTGGATCAGCTTTTAGCTCAAATAAAATCACTAAGGATATCAATCTGGGCAGCGAGCCATACAAGGACACTATTGCAGATGACTATTTTTCAACACGCTGGTTCATAAAGCGTTACAATGAATTAACAGGCATCGGACTAACAGGCGGAGTTAAAGAACTGTCAGCTATTGCCGAAAAAAATGTAGTAGCCAGGGATATATTTAAAGAATATGCTAATAACATGGCCGATTTTCTAGCAAAACCAGTTGAGCAACTTAATCCTGAGGTTTTAATTATTTGCGGCAATATTGCCAAAGCGTCGGAGTTTTTCCTTCCCTACCTTTCAGAGCGCCTAAATACGACGACTATAAAACTCGCACAATTGGATGAAAACGCGCCCCTGATAGGCGCTGCAGCGATGTTTGAAGATACCACCGGATTAAACACCTAATTAATACCGTAAACAAATTATAGCCAATATATCATGCAAAAAGCAGCTTTTATTGAGAAGAAGTTTATCGTCAACTTCATTTTTGTTACTTCCTTATTTTTAATGTGGGGTGTATTGCACTCTATGAGTGATGTGCTCAACAAGTATTTCCAGGGCGCATTAAATGTTTCCAAAAAACAGTCGGGGCTTGTCCAGTTCTCCGTTTTCGGGGCGTATGCTGTGATGAGTTGGCCTGCGGGCTATTTTTTAAAGAAGTATGATTATAAATCTGGTGTATTACTAGGGCTGGCACTATTCGCTGCCGGGGTTTTTCTGTTTGTGCCTTCCGCTAATGCCAGTTCGTTTGGGTTTTTCAGGATTGCTTTATTCATAATGGGTTGCGGAATGGCCACCCTTGAAACAGTTGCACACCCCTTTGCCGCGGCCCTGGGTGACCAGCGCAGCAGCGATCGCCGTCTTAATTTTGCGCAATCATTTAACGCGCTGGGAGCTACTGCAGGGCCTTTTATCGCTTCCTGGTTTCTTTTCGGTGCAGTTGCCGAAAGCACACCTGATCTTGGCGCTGTTAAATCCCTATATGTAAGTATTGGCGGCGTGCTTGTTTTGCTCATCCTGGCTTTTTCATTTCTTAAAGTACCGGTACTAAACGATCCGCATACTATTGTTGCAGAAATTGATCCTGAAGCTGTCAATGTAGATGTAGCACCTTCTAAAAAATTATACCAGCATAAGCATTTTGTATGGGCTGTTGTAGCCCAGTTTTTTAATGTGGCTGCGCAGGCTGGTACCTGGGCTTTCTTCATTAATTACGGGCACGAAGTAATGGGCTTTAGCAACCTATCCGCAGGCCGGTACATGAGCATTTTTATGGCGATGATGATGGCAGGTCGCTTTGTAGGAACTTATTTAATGAAGTTTATTGCACCCAACAAGTTGTTGGCATGCTTTGCATTAGGCAGCATTATCATGTGTTTGATAGTGACACAAAAGTTAGCGTGGACGTCCTATATCGCATTAATGATGATCAACTTTTTCTTCAGCATTATGTTCCCTACTATTTTCAGCCTTGGCTTAAAGAATTTGGGGAGCCACACACAACAGGCTTCATCATTTATATCAATGGGTGTGGTAGGCGGGGCCTTTTTACCATATATAATGGGCCAGGTTGCCGATCACGATGTAGCTAAGGCTTATTACCTGCCTATTATTTGCTATGCTGTTATTTTCCTGTTCGGATATAAGCTATATAAGGTGGTGCATTAGGATAGAATAAATAGCAGGCATCCAGATATCACTACCCGAAAAAACTTTTTTCAATTTAATTTGCAAAACCGGTTTTATTGATTATTATTGCTAATAATTCATAAAACCGGTTTTGCATTTACAAACTGGTTAAAACCGATTATAAAACCTAAAAGATTATACTTTAATGAAGAGGGTACTCATTAAACTGACGGGAGCTTTAGCTTGCCTGTTGCTTTTTAACTTTTCAATTGCTCAAACCAAGGGGCAGAACACCTTGCCCAAGTGGGCATTCGGCGGCTTTGAGCGCCCGCAAAATATCAATCCTATTATCTCACCAGATATTGCTGCAAAGTTTTTGGACCCGATGTCGAATAAAATGGTGGGATGGGAAGCGTATTATACCTTCAACCCTGCTGCAACTATTAAAGACGGAAAAATAGTAGTCCTGTACCGGTCTGAAGATAAGACTGGTGTCGAGATCGGCACCCGCACTTCTCGAATAGGTTACGCGGAAAGCAGTAACGGACTTTCCTTTAAGCGAAAAAGCAAACCGGTAATGTTTCCCGGCAATGATAGCCAGAAAGAATTTGAATGGCCGGGTGGTTGTGAGGACCCAAGGGTTGCGGTAACGGAAAACGGAACTTATGTAATGTTCTATACCCAATGGAACCGTAAAGTTCCGCGTTTGGGCGTAGCTACTTCTAAAGACTTAACCACCTGGGTAAAACATGGTCCGATATTCAGGAAAGCTTATAACGGAAAGTTTTTTAACATCCCGCATAAGTCGGCTTCGATACTAACAAAGCTGGAAGGAAGCCGCCAGGTAATCACAAAAATCAACGGAAAATACTGGATGTACTGGGGTGAACTGCATGTATTTGCAGCTACATCAACCAACCTGTTAGACTGGAGCCCGGTAGTAGATGATAAAGGCGAACTAAAATGGCTGATATCCCCCCGCAAAGGATATTTCGACAGCGACCTTACTGAATGCGGCCCCCCTGCCATCATGACCGACAAGGGTATCATCCTGTTTTATAATGGAAAAAACCATCCCGGAGATGGCGGAGATAAACGCTTTAACGGCAATTCCTATTGCGCCGGGCAGGTTCTGTTCTCCAAAACCGATCCCACTAAAGCAATTGGCAGGCTGGATGTTCCATTCCTGCGTCCAATGGCCTCTTTTGAAAAAAGCGGTCAATATGTAAACGGAACTGTTTTTATTGAAGGATTGGTCTACTTCAAAGAAAAATGGTTCCTGTATTATGGTTGCGCAGACTCAAAAGTAGGGGTAGCCGTTTTTGATCCGCATAAACCTGCACCGCCCGACCCGATACCCCTTTTATAAGCCTGCTTAACACAATTTATTGCTGATAATTTAAATAACCTGCTATTAATTAACAGGTTCCGGGGGCTCTTTATCCCTGAAATCTGGAAAAGGAGGCGTCAAGCTTTGCCCGGTACCTCTTGTTTTATAACCAATTACGTGAGTTAGTATACCAAATTACCACCACCAATTAAACCAAACAGAAGAAAAGGAGAAGTTCTATGAAATAGTCTACTAAAAGTTCTATTGCTGACAAATAATTGCGAAAGCATTCTATTTATCGGCTGCGGTTTGATTTAGCCAGTCCCGGTTTGAATCATAAGATCATTTAAATTATTAACCTTAATAACAAAGTATATGAAAAAAACTTACAGTTATTTCATTATCCGTCGATATGAAAAAAGGATTTCTATAAGCGCGAAATTGGCCTTTGCCCTGCTTTTGGCAGCAATGGTACAATTTTCGGCTTATGCAAACCCTATGAAGGGGCACATCACCCTTCCCTCAAAAGCATTAGCAGCCCACCCTGTTGATATAAAAGTAAAAGGCACGGTTAAAGATGCAACCGGCACCACACTGATTGGAGCCACTATTGGTATAAAAAATGGTAAAAATCTGGCGGTCACCGATGTGAACGGCAACTTTTTGGTATCCGTACCCGATAATGCCATATTAACCGTATCCTACATTGGGTACCAGACGCAGGACGTCCCCGTAGCCGGGCAAACTGAAATCACAATTGTTCTGAAAGAGGCTGCAGGTAATTTAAATGAAGTGGTGGTAGTAGGTTATACTACTCAACGAAAAAAAGACCTTACGGGCGCGGTTTCCTTAGTTAGCAGTAAGGACATCAATGGTCTTCCTGTTGGCGGTGTCGACCAGATATTGCAGGGTAAGGCAGCAGGTGTTGCAGTTACGCAGAATACCGGCGCACCTGGTGATGGCATCAACATCCGTATACGTGGAGTAGGTACGATCAACAACAACGATCCGCTTTATATTGTGGATGGCGTACCTACAAAGGATGGTATCAACGAGATATCACCGACAGATATTGAGAGTATCAATATCCTGAAAGACGCTTCATCGGCTTCTATTTATGGCGCACGGGCATCAAACGGTGTAGTTATAGTAACCACGAAAAGAGGAAGCTCTGGTAAAGCCAGGTTGAGCATCAGTGCATATACAGGGGTGCAAACTGCGCAGCATTTGATCAAGATGGCTGACAACGCCCAATATGTAAACGCATATAATACCGCTGCAAAAAACGACGGACGCAAGGGGATATCTGATAGTCTTGCCCGGCCATTATCTGACGTAAACTGGCTGAAGGAAATTCTAAAACCGGCCCAGGTAACTAATGCATCGTTATCAATTAGTGGCGGTAATGAAAATTCACAATACATTGTTTCAGGCGACTATTTTAACCAGGAAGGTTTGATCAAGAACTCCTCCTTTAACAGGTTTAACCTGCGCACGGCGATAAGTAGTAATTTGTCAAAATATTTGAAGATAGGTACTAATGTTAACCTGGCCTATTCAAAAAACAGGATAGTTGGTACATCAGGTGATGGTTTTAGCGGTGCCGAAGCCAGTATCGTGCGTTATGCTCTATTCCGCACACCCGGTACACCGGTTCGCGACGCAAACGGACAATTTGTAGATCTGCCAAACCAGGATCGAAGTCCGGGTGGAATCGGCAATTACTTAGGGGATGGGTTAAATCCTGTGCAACTGGCTGATGCAACCAGTGACAACAATTACAACTATTCCATATTGGGCGATGCTTACGCGGAACTCACCCCGATCAAAAACTTGCATATAAAATCAGATATCGGCTTAAACCTGATACAAACGGATTATAAGCAGTTTTTTGCAACCTTTGGAGGTTCTGAACGCTCTTTTAATTCGCCAAGTTCGCTGGCTCAATCGCACAACAATAATCTAAACTATAATTGGACTAACACCATTACTTATGACCTTACGCTTAAAAAACATGTATTGAACTTTTTAGTGGGTTCCGAATTGATTAAGCAGGACCAGCAGGGAATTTCAGCGTCACGAACAACTTTTATTAATCAGACGCCTATCTTCCAATACTTAGATAATGGTGCATTATCATCGGCGTTAAATGGCGGAGGAGAGTCACACATGGCTTTAGCTTCTTTATTTGGCAGTATTCATTACCAATATGATAATAAATACCTGGCCAGTATCAGCTATCGCCGGGATGGATCTTCCCAACTTGACCCTTCGAATCAATACCAGGGCTTCACTTCAGGTTCATTAGGATGGAGGATCGACCAGGAAGATTTCATGAAGGATTTCCGCACAATTTCTACTCTTAAACTGCGCGCCAGCGTAGGTCAGTTAGGGAATTCACAAATAGGTACTTATCCTTATACCTCAACTTTTGGCAGTGGCTTTTATTATCCATTCGGAGGGGCAACTAACCAGGGATATAGCATAACTACCAAAGGCAACCCGAAAATTCGCTGGGAATCGAGCACGCAGGAAGATGCGGGTTTGGATATAGGCATTCTTAATAATGACCTGTTGCTAAGCGTCGATTATTATATCAAAAAAACATCGAATATGTTATTGTTCCTGCCATTACCAAGCAGCGGTGGTAACGGTGGCAATCCTGCAGTAAATGCCGGTAATGTAACCAACAGCGGACTTGAGTTGGAACTGACCTACAAGAAAACGCTTAGTAGTAGTTGGAGTTATAGCGTGAGTGGTAATTTCGCAACGGTTAAAAATAACGTAACGTCTCTTGCAGGCGGCACACCTATCGCAGCCGGGCGAATTGATAATAATTACTTCGCTACGCTGACAAATGTGGGCCATCCAATCGGCTCGTTCTACCTGATACAGCAGGAGGGCATTTTCCAAAACGCCGAACAGGTATTTACACATGCTTATCAGGGGACGGGTATCAAGCCGGGCGACGTGATGTATAAGGACATAAACGGAGATGGTGTGATCAGCGATAAGGATAAAACTTATGTAGGCAGTCCGATCCCTAAGTTCACCTATGGCCTGACCGCCAGCGTAACGTATAAGAATTTCGATCTGAACTTATTCTTCCAGGGTGTTTATGGTAATAAGATATATAACCAGATAAATACCGATATCGAAGGTTTTTATCGCCCTTTTAATATTACAGAACGCGTTGCCACCCAAAGCTGGACCGGCCCCGGATCAACCAATACGTACCCGCTTTTATCATGGTCTGATGGAAACAACAACAAAATGCCATCCACCCGTTTCCTGGAAAGCGGATCATATATGAAGCTTAAGAACGTCCAATTAGGTTATAAGCTGGGCAAGGATGCGCTGAAAAGCCTGGGCATATCATCGGTGCGGGTTTATGTAAGCGGCCAAAACCTGTTGACATTCACCAAGTATACCGGCCTTGATCCTGAACAGTATAATAACAGTAACAATGGCAGTACTGTAACTGCAGTAGGTATAGACTGGGGAACTTATCCATCAGCACGTACCATAACGGTAGGTGTTAACGCTAATTTCTAACCTAAAAAAATAGAGACATGAAAGCAAAATATATATATATCTATTTAAGTGCATCCCTGTTATTGATAGCAGGCGGTTGCAAAAAATTCCTGGAGCAGCCGGTACTGGGCCAGTATCAGGGTGATAACTTCTTCACCAATGATGCTAACGCGAAACTAGGCGTAAATGCAGCTTATTCGCCCCTTACTTTTACAGATGCATCCTCAAATACACTATGGGTTTTGGGAGACCTCGCTTCAGACGATGCGATAAAAGGAAGCAGCGATGGCGACCAGGGTGATTTCCTGAGTCTCCAAAACTTTAATATCAACCCTTCCAATTCGGCGGTTGAAGGCCTTTGGAAAAGATATTACGATGGGGTATTTAAATGCAACGTAGTGACCGATGGATTACCCGAAAGCAACAAAGCGGTGTCTGACGCTGTTAAAAGTGATGTAGTGGGGCAGGCTGAGTTTTTGCGTGCCTATTATTATTTCAATTTAACAGCAGCTTATGGTGATATTCCGCTGCATTTAAAAATAGAAACTCCAGAAGAACTGCAAAGCCCGGCTTTGCCACAGGCACAAATTTACGCGCAAATAGAGAAGGATTGCACTGCAGCTGCAGCTGTTTTACCAACAACACGTACCGGCGTTGATGTAGGCCGTGCTACTAAGGGTGCCGCATTAGCTCTGTTGGCCAAAACGTACCTTTTTGAAAAGAAATGGGCGCTTGCCGCCTCAACAGCGCAAGCAGTTGAAGCATTGGGTGTTTATAGCTTATTACCCAACTTTGCAGATAATTTCAGGGCTGCTACAAAAAATAACGCCGAAGCTGTATTTTCTGTTCTGCACACTTCGGGCCTGGTTCCATTCCAGGGTAATAATTTGAATGTATGGTTCGCACCACGTACAATAGGTGGTTACGGATTTTATTTGCCAACACAAAGCCTGGTGGATAATTTTGAGACCGCACCGGATGGTACGGTTGATCCTCGCCTTGATTATAGTATTGGCAGAGCAGGGCATCCTTATTACGACAGCGCTTTTGACCCCGGTTGGTCTACCACCGGCTATGTAAGTAAAAAGCACACGCAGCCATTATCAGAGATTCCGATCAGCATCAAGGGCGACGGTAATTTAAATTACCAGGCCATCAGATTTGCCGAAGTTTTATTGATTGAATCGGAAGCTTTAAACGAATCTGGTAATAGCGCCGGCGCCCTGGTGCCATTGAATAAGGTGAGAAAACGTGCCCGTGAAAGCTATTTGAAGGATACTTCGTTACCTGGATACCCGGTTGTACCGGCTGGTTTATTGCCTGATATCACTATTACAGACCAGGCTGCCTTACGCGATCTGATACGCAAGGAAAGGCGATCTGAACTGGCGTTAGAGTTCCATCGCTTTTTTGATATTATTCGCTATGGTTCAACTTACGCCAATAACGCGCTTAAAAGTAAACCTAACTTTAGTTTTGCCACGAACCAATTTTTCCCGATACCAGAGAGTGAGAGAGAGACTAATTTTAAGTTAGGTAAGTAATTATGAAATTTAAAGTTTTAAACATGAGAAAGATGAAAAATTCTATCGCAGCGGTCATCGTATTGATCGTCGCGATAACCTTAGTTACATCGTGCAAGAAAAGCAGCGATAAGGTTGATTACAATTCCGATAAATCAAAATTGAGCGCGACAATTGATTCATTAACGGCTGTTTATACTTCGGCCGTTGAAGGCAAGCAAGCCGGCGATTATTCCCCGGGCTCAAAGACACCGCTGCACACCGCGCTTGAATTAGCCGCCGGAGTTAAATCAGGTTCTTTTACCCAGCAACAGGTCAACAATGCATTGGCTAATCTCCGGCGTGCAGGAACACAATTCAGCGTTAACCTGATACAACAAATTTCGGCTGCCAACCTGGTTGCCTCCTGGACCTTTAGCGGCGACGCTAACGATGTATCGGGCAATGGTAATGACGGCACCTTAAAAACTGGTTGGGTAGGTCCATACGGTGTTGCCCCGACTGATGGTGCTACTTTGCCTGTATTAACGGCAGACCGCTATGGAGTTGCCAACAGCGCTTATGAATTTAATAACGGGGCTTATATTGAAGTGCCTTACCAGGCTTCGTTGCGCCCAAGCAGCTTTACCATTTGCGCCTGGATAAAACCGCATCAGGCAAGTAATGGGAATTATATATTTTCATTAGACCGCTGGAACGGATATAAATTCCAATTACAGGGAGGCAACCTGCCTTTCCTTACTGTGATGACCAGCACAGGTGACCATGACCAGGATGATGGCGGGCCATCTGTTGAATTAGATAAATGGACACAGGTTGTAGCGAGTTATACAAACGGTACGATGAAGTTTTACATCAATGGCGACCTGAAAAAAACCGCTAACATAACCGGTGACCCTACAACTTTAGTTAATCCACCCCCTGTTGCAATCGGTAATGAGCTTCCTAAGTTGTCCTATAATTTAACAGATCCAAACAGCTCAAGAGCCTATTATGGGGGTAACTTCTTCATAGGTACTCTGGATGATATCCACCTTTATAATAAAGTTTTAAGCGATACAGAAGTTAAGTCGCTGTACACCATGGAGCAACCATAATTGGGCTTAAGATAATTGATTGCGATTTAATTGATTAGTTGATACAAAGTTTAGTTAAGAGAGCACCCGTAATTGGGTGCTTTTTTTTATTATCAGTAATCCCATCTCTTTCTTCTACAATGCCCGTTATTTCACACCATGCGATGCGATCACCTGCTTTTGCTGAAAGTACAGGTATTTGATCTTGTACCGGTTGGTTTGCTCGTCATATTCCATCAGGTCACCATCACTAACAAAGTAGTTGCGGAGGCTATAACGAAACCCTGTATCTGCAGGAAAACTGTTCGATAGGTTTGCAATAGCCAACTCTAAAATTGGCTGCGAAATATCAACACTATAAAAATTCTGGTTAGCGGCTGTATATCCTTTACCCTGCTGGACCAGTATCTGCCGGGTGTATAGCGTAAAGCCGGCAGTATCTGCTATCCGGTATATTTCATTGTGATAAAATCTGAAATCCTGGTTATTTTCATGGTAACCGTAGATCTCGCTTTTGGCCAATTTGACTTTTTTGCCCTGGTATGTTAAACTTACATTTTTACCATCCAGGAACTCATGCAGCTCTATTCTATCGTTGATGCTTAGCACATAGCTCAGCTTATTTGCTTTATAATCCGTTTCGGTGAGATAAATACCAGTAGTACCATCTGTGTTTTGTGCCTTTAAGCCGATGCAGGGCTGCACGATGCCTATCATAGCGATAAGCGCTTTAATTGACGTTTTCATTTTATTTATTATTTAATTTATTGCAGTCTGATCTGGCGCAATTCCTTTCAAAAAAGCCGGGCGGCAATTCCCGGCTCTCCAATCTAACTTAACTTACCTAAACAATGAAAAGTAAGTTATTGCCGATCTTCATTGTATTTTGTATTGACTAACACGCTCACGTCTTGTATCAAAATCTAACCAGCAACGCAGCTATAAACCTTGTTTCTGATGGAACCAGGTCAGGTGTGAAGTCTGCCGGTACTGGTGTCGTGTTGTAACCATCAGGCGAGGTTACACCTCCATGCCCGGCAAAGTACGGAACACTGGCATGGCGATGTACTACCTCTAACCTGAAGGTCAAATAATCATTAGGCATAAGATCCAATGTGGTGGAATAATCATATCCATGAAACTGGTCGCCAGGGTTGGCTGTAAAAGGATGAGAGCCCGTGGCGCCGGTATTAATTGCCGGAATCGGATTGGCATCACCTGTTGGATACAATACCAGGTAACGGCCCGGATTATTGATCACTCCACCACCAATTGTCCAGCCGATATGGCCTTTATCCATTACCATGCGGTTATAGATCATGCCACTGGCAAAATACTGGGCAGGGCCCTTAACCGGATCGGCGTGGAAACCGTTAACACCATCTCCTTTTTCAAAACCTATATCACCCGTCAATGAAAATGCCATGCTGTTAATAAAAGTATTGTTGTTTTTATAATACCTTACCTCAATGCTGTTATCCGAGTGGAACCGCTTTCTTCCGGGTTTATCCTGGGTGTCGGCCCCATAATAAGTATTGGTCAAGGCCTGGAGCCACTCCACAGGGCGCCATAATATCTGGCCTCCTATACCTGGCTGACTGTTGAACATACCATAAGACTGCCAGCCGTTAATCAGCCACGGCTCGATCTTTAATTTATCCGATACAAAGATCTGTACCCTCAAACCATTAAAAAACCAGGGGGTATTATCCGAGGTAAACGAAGGCTGGTAAGCCCAGTTTTCGGCATTGTAATAGGAGAATAAGCCGACATAAGACATAAATATACCGGCATCCACATTGATCCCGTTCAATACATTAAAATGATAACCTGCATTGGCCTCGCTCAAATAGCGATAGGCCGTTGCCAGGTCAAACTGCCCCCTGGTAACACTAAAATCATTCCGCGGAACTACCGTTGCACGTGTACCAAATTGGGTGAGTATGCTTGCCCGGACATTGTCATAATGAAAATCGCCGCCGAATGCCGCAGTAGAAATTTCAAATTCATGGTCGCGCGCCAAAGCGGTTGAGCCTACCACGGTGTGGTCAATAGGGTTATTGTTTGATGCCGTATAGTTAAAATCAAGCAAAACACGCCCTGTAAAATACTTGGAATCCAACAGAGCTGTATGTCTACGGTCATTACCGTTGAGCCAGGTAAAATCACCGAATGCAAAAGGCTCCGGTTTTTTTACCGTGGTATCCTTGGCTTTAGTGGCGGTATCTTTAACCGGCATTTTATCCTTTAAGGTTGATGCAGCTAAAAGCTGTGCATCATTCTTAGGTGCCTCTTTTACCTGTTCCTGCGAATAGGCATAAGTTATCGATACGCCTAAAATAATTGATAAGAAGATTTTCTTCATTTTTAATTAATTTGAATTGTGTTGTTTATCCGGGTAGGTCATGCCTCCGCCCTGGGCGGCTCCCGGATAGAAGATTTGTTATATTTAATTTTGGCGGTTAAGGCAATTGCTATTCCATTGGGAATAGTGCGTTTGCATGGCGTTGTTTATCAGCTATTTAAAAAGAATAGTTGCTCTATTTTTAAAATCACTTCAAAAAAGTTTCTCATTTTGCTAAACCCGTTTTCTCAAAATGATCAATTCATAAGGATGTGGAACTCCTCAATTTTTCGATAGAGTGTGGCAAGCCCTATTCCTAATATCCGGGCCGCTTCAGATTTATTTCCTTTGGTATATCTTAGTATCCGCCAGATGTGATGTTTCACTACGCTATCCAGGTCAAGGGCTACCAGGTCATAATAACTTCCATTCTGAAACTCGGGAGGCAGCAGCTTCGGTGTCACCAGGGGTTCATCCATCAGTATGATCACCCTTTCGATCACATTCTTCAACTCTCTTATATTGCCGTTCCACTTATGCTGGCTAAGTATTTTGAAAAAACGTTCTTCTACATCAGGGACTTTCCTTTTTACTTTGGCCGCGTATATTTTGATAAAGTGCTTTGCCAGTATCTCTATATCACCATTTCTTTCCCGCAGAGGCGGAAGCACAATGGAGAAGCCGGACAAACGGTAAAACAGGTCAAGGCGGAAGTGATTTTCTTCGGATTCTTTTTGCAGGTCACGGTTTGTAGCCGCAATTACGCGCACATCAACTTTCGTGATCTTTGTTTCGCCTATCTTAATGAATGTGCCGTTCTCCAGCACCCTTAATAATTTCGCCTGCAAATCGAGGCTCGTTTCGCCTAATTCATCCAGGAAAATGGTACCACCGGCAGCAGCCTCAAACAAGCCCTTTTTATCCCTTATCGCACCCGTAAAAGAACCGGCCCTGTAACCGAACAGTTCACTTTCAAGCAGGTCCTTACTAAATGCGCTGCAGTTAACCGCCACAAAGGGCTTATTCTTCCTTAAGCTTTCGTAATGGATCGCTTCAGCAAAAACCTCTTTACCTGTGCCGGTTTCGCCAAGCAATAATACTGTTGCATCAGTTTTGGCAACTTTCCTGGCAAGGTCAATAGCCTCTGTGATGGCTTGCGATTCGCCTAAGATCACCTTAAAACCGTGCTGCTCTTCCATGTTCTGCTCCAGCTCATAAACCCGGTATTGCAGAATGGCCTTGTCCATGGCTTTATTAACAAGCGGAATAATTTTTTCATTATCATCCCCTTTGGTTAAATAATCGAAGGCCCCATTTTTTATCGCAGTCACTCCATCGCTGATCGACCCAAAAGCGGTGAGGTTAATCACCTCTACATAAGGTTTGATCTGCTTGATCTGCTTCACCAGTTCTACCCCGTTTGCGTCAGGCAGTTTCACATCGCTCAATACCACTCTTATATCTTCGCGTTCAAGGATTTGCAGGCCTGCTTTTGCAGTAGGTGCCTGTAATAAGTGGTAGCCTTCCATCTCCAATATCCTGGCCAGCAAGGCGCTGAGCTTTACCTCGTCATCAATTATTAAAATGCTTGATCTCATTTTTATGCTTGATTGGATTATTGATCAGCATCAAAGGCAGTGTATCCAGTAATTTGATATAGAGGCTGATACCATTTTTTATTTCTTCCAGGAAGATAAACTCATCTGATGAGTGTGACCGCGCTGAATTACCAGGTCCCATTTTTACAGAGGGGATTGATAACCAGGCCTGGTCTGATGAAGTAGGCGAACTATAAGTTTTACACCCAATCATTTTGCCGGTTTTAACAATAGGATGATCCGGTTTGATGGATGATGCGCCTAATGAACCGGGGCGTACCTGTATATTAGCCGTTACATTGGATCTTACTACATCCAGGATCTGCTGTTGCGTGTATGTATCATCATTGCGGATATCAACAGTAAACTCGCATTTTGCCGGCACAATATTATGCTGCGACCCGGCTTTGATAACGGTGACGGACATTTTAACCTGCGGCAATCCCTTTGAAACCTGCGGAAACTCGTAGGTTCTGAACCATTCAAGATCTCTCAGGCACTTGTAGATCGCGTTGTCGCCTTCATCCCTGGCAGCATGCCCGGATCGGCCCGAATAAGTGCAATCGATCACCAGGTTGCCCTTTTCGGCAATGGCCATCTGCAACAGGGTGGGTTCCCCAACAATGGCAAGGTGCAGATCACCTAAAAGAGGAAGTATGGCCCTGATGCCGTTGCATCCGGAATTTTCTTCTTCCGCAGTGGCGGCAAAACACAGGTTAAATGCCAATCCTTTATAACTGTAATAGTGTAAAAATGTGGCTAATAACGCTACCAGGCAGCCCCCCGCATCATTACTGCCTAATCCATATAACCGCCCTTCAGATATCTCGGGACAAAAAGGATCGTTGGTATAACCGTCATTCGGCTTAACCGTATCCAGGTGCGAATTCAATAAGATAGTGGGCTTGGTAGCATCATAATACTTGTTGTAGCACCATACGTTGTTTCCTTTGCATTTTGGTTTGATGGAATAACCCAGTAAATATTCCTGTACAATTCCGGCTGCCTCATCTTCTTCCCCGCTAAACGAGGGTGTTTTTATCAGCTTCTGCAGCAGAGATACCGACTCGCTAAAAAGCATGGCGTTCAAAGGCAGGTACTTCCCAAGCTGGGACGTCCCCGATCTCTCATTTAAAGACTTTATCATAGGTTTATCAATTTAGTTGTGGATCAAACAACATGGCGGTACAAAGGCAATTGCACCTGTTTTTACTTTGCAATACATCATAGTTGACGCAGCTTTTACAGCCCTCCCAAAAACGGAGTTCACGCGCTACTTCGGCATAAGTTACCGGCTCAAAACCCAGGCGGGTGTTCATCTTCATGATAGCCAAACCGGAAGTGATGCTAAATACCTTCGCGGACGGGTATTTACTTCTTGATAGCTCAAATATTCGTGTTTTGATTTGCGAGGCAACACCCTGGTTACGGTGTTTTGGGGATACGATAAGCCCGCTGTTAGACACAAATTTTTCATCGTCCCAGGTTTCAATGTAGGAGAAACCAACCCATTCGCCGTTTTCTGTTATAGCAACAATTGCTTTTCCGGCATCCATTTTTTCTATCACCGAGGCGGCTGATCTTTTTGAGATCCCCGAGCCCCTCTCAATTGCAGACCGTTCCATTTCGTGAATGATCTGGTCGGCAAAGACCACATCAGACGGAATGGCCGATCTCACAATAATTCGTTCATCATCCATTTTCTTTAAGGTTATTTCAGTTAAAGATCAATTCGTACTCTAACTGTAACCGGAGCTATGCCAAAAGAATGCCCATATCACGGATATGACTTAAATTTTGCATTGATGCCTATAAATGAATATTTTAAATGGGAATGTAATTTGGGCCACAAACAAAAAGCCTCTCAAATTGAGAAGCTCTTTTTTCAAATTAAGTTGATCAGGGGAAATGCCGGTGAAATTTGGATGTTTAAAACGATGAGTCATCCCGGGATTTACCCTTTCCGCTTTAAATCTCAATCAATAATTGCATATTTTCGGGCAGAAAATGCTTACCCAATGGAACACGATGAAATTATATATGCAAGGGAGTCCGTGCTTGACCCGGATGAGTTTATTGATGTTTTGAAAAGAAGTACCCTTGCCGAACGCCGCCCGGTTGATGACCGGGAACGGATAGAATTAATATGCCGGAATGCGAATTTGATCGTTACAGCACGAAAGAATGGACTATTAGTGGGTATAGCCCGGTCGGTAAGCGATTTTGTTTACTGCACCTACCTGTCCGACCTGGCCATTCAAAAACAGGGCGTCGGCACGCGGCTGATAAAGACAACCAAAGAAAACGCGCCACAAGCAAAATTAATTTTGCTATCGGCTCCGGCCGCTGTCAATTACTACCCCAAAATAGGTATGAAACGACATGACAACTGTTTTATGCTGGATGATGTAAATGATCTCAAAATATAGGTCTGATGAAAATATCAGACCTATATTTTTCTGATTATAATCTTTTAATAGATCACTTTTCCGGCGGCGGTTACCAGTGATGCAATCCGCACCGCATCAAAAATACGCTCCTCGGTAGTGTTTAATTTGATGAGAGAATCTTCATGAGCATTTACACACATCTCGCAACCATTAACTGCTGAAATAGCCAGGCTCATCAATTCAAAAAACTCTTTCCCGGTAACAGGCTTCATCATCAGCTGCATGCGGATACGGGCCGGTATCTGGCTGTATTTTTCCTTCTGTGTGAAATGTCGGAAGCGGTAAAATATATTGTTGGATGCCAATAAGGATGCGCAGCCTGCAGCCTCGCCGGTTTCAGCAGGGATTGCTCCCTGCCCTTCAGCATAGCTGGTAAAGTATTTTGTCAGAGGCGAATTGTTATTATTAACAGCTGTAGAAAGGCCGATCAGTGCACATTCTTTTGCGCTAAGGTGTTCAGATGTTAGCGTGCTGGTAAAGTTCAGTTTCAGGTCGCGTAAGTAGCGCGACTCGCCTTTTTCAAGCAGCGACAAGCTATCGGTACGATAAGCAGTATCGATATCAAGGCTTTGTAATAGTTCGTTTATTATTTCGGTGGATTCGTTCATTTTTCAGGATATGATATATAAAAAATCCCCGCACCCAAAGGATACGGGGACTTGTAATCGAATAAATTATACAGTTAAGGTTTCTTCGCCTTTAACCCAGTTGCAAGGGCAAAGCTCGTCAGTTTGTAAAGCATCAAGTACACGGATCACTTCTTTTACATTACGGCCAACGTTCAGGTCATTTACCGACACCCAGCGCACGATGCCGGTCGGGTCGATAATAAAAGTAGCACGGTAGGCTACTTTCTCGTTGGGTTCTAATATACCCAGGTCCTCAGCCAGCGACTTCGAAGTATCAGCCAGCATCGGGAATTTCAGGTCGCGCAGATCGTCATGATCCCTTCTCCAGGCAGCATGCACAAATTCCGTATCGGTTGAAGCACCGATCAAACGGGTGTCCCTGTCGCGGAACTCGCCATAGCTTTTGTTGAACTCAGCAATTTCAGTAGGGCATACAAAAGTAAAATCCTTTGGCCACCAGAAGATCACTGTCCAAACGTTTTCATCGTTTACTAAAAAATCAGAAGTAATTGTTTCGAATTCCTTGCCTTTTTCAATGCTGACAACAGCTGTTTTTGAAAATTCAGGAAATTTTTCACCTATAGTTATCATATTATCAATGTTTGAATATTTATACTGCAAATGTATCGTTTTTGCAGGCTCAGATAAATATCAAGTATCGATATGATATAGTTAAAATCTATAGTATTTATCTTATGTCATAAAATTTATCAATATATCAATAGATTTGGGTGGGATTATAAAATCACTAATTCTTTAGCAGAAACGAACTAAAGAATTATGAAAAATCAAATCTGATCAAAGTTGCTATTATAAAAAAATGCCACCCATAACAGACGGCATTTTCGGGAGAGGGATTAGGTTGGTTTTTATAGGTCGTGCCGGCACAAGTAAACTTCGCCGCTTTGCAGGTTAACAGTTAAAAATAAATTGCCTCCCTCAGGTTTAACTGATCTTATGGTTCAAATACCCAGTCGGAAGTACCAACATTATTATAATTGTTTGCCAGTTTCAACTGGTTAGAGGCGATACACAGGTATTGGCCCGACGACACATTTTTGATCCTGAATGCGCCATTGCCACTGGGTTCCAGTACCCACATCGCACCATCAGACACATAATTGACAAACAGATCGAGGTTGCCGCTATCGATACTCATATAGCTGTTCTTCCATTGATTTTTAATATTGAAACGGTTTGTTCCCGGTACGGGTACCAGTTGCCAATGCGCGCTCCACCATTCGTTATTAATGGCCGAGCTGCGCATTACCCCTGTTTCATAGTTGATGTAGGTATTGGTTCGGGCGTTCCTTATTTTTAAAAATCCCTGCGTATTTACATTGACGTAAGAAATCGGCGGCGGCGGTGGTTGATATTGACCCGCATCCTGCCTGCCGCCGATAGAAGCGGACGCTGCCGGTTGAAGCAGATCGGCCAAATAAGTAACCTGCATATTGGGCTGCTCATTCAGCGGGACAATCACAATAGCATCCGTGCTGATGGTTTGGCCAGCCTTTATCCAGTATCCTATTTGCACGAAGCGTTTATTCTGCGTGGTTTTGTTGGTGGAACAATCCTTATCATCAGTTAGCGCCAGCACATTGCAGGCGTTGGCCCTGATAAGTGCTTCCTTAGTGGTGAGTCTTGCACCGGTCGCATTCAGGCAATTGAACTGGGCCAACTGATCGGAAACATTGTTCAGCAAATTGAGTCCCTGCTTGTACAGGATGATCTTAGATTCGCCAAGGGTATTGGTCACATAAAACCTCACAGAATAACGACTAAAGTCGCCTTTATCCCCCACTTTTTTAACTTCCTGGCTTTTAATGGTAAAGCCCATTTGCAGGCCATTTACCAATGCCGGTTGATCGGCGGTTACCGTATAAGTTTGCTGTGCCGACGCCCTGCAAATTAGCAGCAGGCAAATGAGGGTGATGGAAATAGGTTTCATGATCAATATTTTGTTTAATTAATTTTCCTGGGCACTGCCTTGCGCGGTAATATCCACGTTGGTAGTTACTGTGTTAGCTGGATCGGAATTATCAAAGTTGGTACCCTTAAACTCGGTGCTTGGGAATTTCACAGAAAGCTTGCCCGAACTGCTAACCGTTACCGTGGCCGACGTTCCGGTTTGAGAGCTATATATCCCTGATTTAGCTTTTGATACGCTATCTTCCGCTAATATCCCTACGGTGTTAGCCCCACCTGCCTTAATATCCGAAACGATGGTGTATGTTCCGGCAACCGGCTTGGTTGATCTGTTAAAATAAAAGATCAGTATCCCTTTTTTTCCATCGCTCGTTTTGCCCTCTGTTGCCAGTGTGGCGTAGCTTTCATCACTAACATCTGTAACGGAATATTGGCTTGATGCCTCGGTATAAGTGTTGCCATTAATAGTGAAGGTGGTACCGCTGTTGTCAGGTTTAGGATCGCTTTTTTTGCAGGCAGCTACGGCAAGTAAGGACATAGCAATGGCTAAATAAGAAAGATTCTTTTTCATAGGTTGATTAATAAATTGTGATTATCAGGTTTTGATTAAATTAAATAGTGTTTACATCTTCACGAATTCAACCCTTCGGTTGTTGGCTTTTCCTTCCAGGCTTACATTATTGCTGATCGGTTTACTGTCGCCGAAACCTTTAGTGGTTAGGCGCGAAGCATCTACACCCATACTGGTTAATTGCGCCTTGACTGCATCCGCCCTTTGTTGCGAAAGGGTGAGATTATGTGGCGATGTACCGGTATTATCCGTATGCCCGTCAATCTCAAATTTGATCTCAGGGTTGTCCTTCAGCACACCGGCAACCATGTTGAGGGTGCCCATACTTTCAGGCTTGATGGTAGCTTTGTCAATATCAAAGTTGATGCCGTGAGTAATAATCTTTGCCTCAGTAAATTTTTTGCCCAGCATGTTCATACCACCGCCACTGGCAACGCGGATATTGGCTATTACAATCGGCTGATTGGCGTCACCGATCCCCTCCACATCAAATGCACCTGGTTTGATCCCAAGATTAGGCACTACCAAAACCCGGTACTGATCTATATAAACTTTTAACTGGTTGTTTTTATACGCCATGGCAACGTGGTGCCATTTGTTCAGGTAATTCTCGCTTGAGATGTCTTTGGGCAAACTGCCCGACAGAGTAATCGTACCCTCATGATTTTTTACATCAACACTACTTGTGCCTATTGATACTTCAGCAACGTCATGATTCGCGGCAACCGCATCCGCATTGCTTGCATACAGGAAAATATTAGGCATATACCCGCCAGTACTATAACTGTCAAATTCGAGCGTAAAAGTATCGCCAAGGTAGGAAGGTGATTTGATGAGCGGACTCACGTGGGCATAGTTACCGTCAGTAATCAGGAATGCTTTTACATCATTCATTTGATTAACCACGGCCTGTCCCTTCCCCAAATTCCAATGCGATGGGAACTCGCCATTCTGGTCATCGGTAAAGCTGTCTTCGAAAATGATCTTATCACCGGGCACAAAATCATAATTATTATAAGCCCTGATGGATGGGCCGCTTGACGGGCCGGATGCCTGCACGTTTGTGTTGGCTGCCGGAGCGGCAACAGGTGCAGGGGCATCAGCAGGTTTTTTCTTCTTTTTAAACAGTCCTTTTATGGCGCTTTCTGTTTTGCCAAGGCCGTTGTCTACGCTGCTTGATATGTTGCCGTTGGCCCTGCTGGTAGCATCATCGGATGCTGCTTTTTTGGGATCGATCACTTGCGCGAAAGTTGCGCTGCTGATGGCGATAAAGGCGATTGCTACAGTGAAAATGGGTAGAAATTTCATAACATATATCATTTTAATAGTTAATTACTTAAATCTCATACTAATTCATAATCCAAAACTATCCTGTTAGCAATCAATAATATACTCCCTAAAAAGGGAGTTTTTTTAAGTTGAAATAAACTGCACTTTTACATAGTAATACTTATTTTCCTGCGTAATAATATATGAAGTACTATTTCCTGCTTATCGCATTCTTCTTGCTAATTGTCTCACACGGCATCTGCCAGGAAAACAATGAGCAAACCAAAGCGCACCTGTTATCCGAATTGAAAAACGCGAAGGACGATAGTACCAGGGTGATGGACATGCTTAACCTTGGCTATGCTGTATATGCAGGCAGCAAACCCGATTCGGCTGTATATTATTATAATTCGGCTTACGCTATTGCCACGCGTATAAATTACACCAAAGGGATATTAAGATACTATGCCTGTTATGGTGATATCCTAAGCTCCCGCGGAGATCATGATAAGGCGATACAAATGGCGCTGAGCGCAGTGGCACTGGCTGAAAGTTCAAAAAACGAACATTTCACCGGTGCGGCTTATAATAATATAGCCGGCACATACACTGATATGGGAGATGTAGACAAGGCTTTGGAATATTATCTAAAGGCCATCAACGCCTATGAAAAGCTGGATGATAAGAAGCACCTGGCTGCGGTATACGCCAACCTGCTTGGTATATATTCATCCGTGGGGCACTCCACCGATCAGGCTTTGCACTATGGCTTAAAGGCGATAGAATATAGCCGGGCCACAGGTAATAAAGGGGTATTGCAGGAAGCATTGATAAACGTAAGCTATGTGCTGATGCGAATGAATAAAACAGACCGGGCATTAACCATGCTTAAAGAAGCCAAAACCATAAGCACAAGCCTGAACGATAAAATATCGTTGATAGAAGAGTTGGTTGCGGTCAATAACATGCTCATGCAACAGGGTAAGTTCCTGGGATTAAAAGCAAATGCTGATCAGATCTCCGCACTGTCCAAGGAAACCGGTGATGCATCAGGTAAGGCGAATGCCCCTTATTTCATGGCGGTATATTATTTTGAACTTAAGGATTATGACCATGCATTTAGCTATGCCAATGAAGCCCTTCGTATCGCAAACGCGGGTAAAATGAATGAGCTAAAAAAAGACATTTATGATATCCTGGCCGACATCGCCCTTGTGAAAGGCAATATTCAGTTGTATCATTATAATAATGCACTGGGCGATTCTCTTCGCACGAAATTACATACCGACCAGGTGCTGCATAATTCGCAGGAACTGGAAACCAAGTACAACCTGGCCAAAAAACAGGCCCAGATAGATAAGCTAAACCAGGAAAAACAGATACACCTGCTGGTGTTGCAAAGGAGGTCGTTTTATATCGGCGCGCTTTTTTTAACCATTGTCGCCTTGCTGATCGTGGGTTGGTTGGTGCAGAAAAACAGCCTGAAAAAACAAAAATTGCTGACCTCTGAAAAGGAGCTGAAGGAGCAGCAGATACAAACATTGGAGAAAGAAAAGGAATTATTATCAACCCAGGCTTTGATGCAGGGGCAGGAGGCTGAACGCAGCCGGCTTGCCAAGGATCTGCACGACGGCCTCGGGGGGATATTAACAGGAACCAAATATTCATTAAGCAATATGAAACAGAACATGATCATCACTGCGGAGAACGCCGCCGCGTTTGAAAAAACCATGGATATGCTCGACCTGTCGATTACCGAACTCCGCAGGGTAGCGCATAACATGATGCCGGAAAGCTTGCTTAAATTAAGCCTCAATGATGCTTTGGATGATTATTGCCAGCAGGTGAACAACAGCGGGGCCTTGCCGGTCACTTATCAAAGTTTTGATATCGATCAGCTGGAGGCAGATGATACCGTTAAGATCACGGTGTTCCGCGTAGTGCAGGAGCTGATCAACAATGTGGTTAAGCATGCGTCGGCCTCAAGCGCTATTGTACAAATTACTTTTAAAGAAGGTATATTAGGCATAGCGGTTGAAGATGACGGAAAGAGCTTTGACGCAGGTAATTTAGTGTACGGCGAAGGGATGGGATACAAAAACATTAAAAGCCGGATAGATTTTTTGAAAGGAAATATCGATATTCAATCGCAGCCCGGCAAAGGCACCTCGGTACTTATTAGAATACCTGTTTAATATGACAAAAATCATCCTTGTTGAAGATCATACCATGGTAACCGAGGGGGTGCGCGCTTTCATCGCCCAGGAGCCTGACCTTACCTGTTTGGCTACCTGCGGAACAGGAGAAAATCTAATGCAGGTATTACCAGCCCGCCAGCCCGATTTGATACTGATGGATGTAAACCTGCCCGATACCACGGGTATTGAATTGTGCAAAAAGGTAAAAGAAAAATATCCCGCCATTTTGGTGATCGCGCTGAGCATTAACAACCAGCCCGGTATCATCAGGAAAATGATGGAAAGCGGCGCCTCGGGATACGTTTTGAAGGACGCGGGGAAACACGAAATTATTGAAGCCATACGATCGGTGCTGACGGGCAAAATATATTATGGCCGTTCGGCTTCGATGGCTTTGCGCCGGCCGGATGAAGCGGCCATACCTGCCTTGACCCGGCGCGAACGGGAAGTGCTGGAGCTGATTGCCGATGGTTTTACCAACCCACAGATCGCTGAAACCTTATTTGTCGACGTAACCACCATCGATTTTCACCGAAAAAATATGATCGCCAAATATCATGTGAAAAATACTGCCGCTTTGATCAAAGTGGCGGTAAGTAATAACTTGATTTAGTCCCAAGATCCCAACAAAACAGCCCCTCTGCTTCAAAATAGTTCGAACTCTTGAGCCTTTCTTTTTGATAAAGAATTATCATTTTGAAAGGGTTTTATTTCGCTCGTATTTTTGGTCTCTTTACATTATATTGCAACAGACTCATTTTTAATCACTTAAAAATGCACTCAATTGCATGGTATAGCATTTGGTAATAGCTTTCAATAAAAACGATATAGCTAACTTCGTTTAGTTAGATTGGATGAACGAACGATCAACCGGCCGGGGAAAACCTGGCCGGTTATTTAAGTAATGGAAAGCGAAAGTAAAGATAGCCCCGCAGAAACTTTTATTGACCTGGTAAAAAAGTCCCGGCGCGGAAAGTTTAAGATCTATATCGGCATGAGTCCGGGTGTAGGAAAAACTTACCGCATGTTGCAGGAGGCACACGCCCTTTTACGTAATGGTATCGATATCCAGATCGCTTACATCGAAACCCATAACCGGGCCGAAACCCAGGCTTTAATTGACGGGATACCTAATATTCCACGCAGAAAGGTCTTTTACAAAGGCAAGGAACTGGAGGAGATGGACCTTAACGCGGTACTTAACCGGCATCCTGAAGTAGTAATCGTGGATGAGCTGGCGCATTCCAATATTGAAGGCAGTAAAAACAAAAAGCGCTGGCAGGATGTGGTGGATATTTTAGATGCCGGCATCAGTGTGATCTCGGCGGTAAATATCCAGCATTTGGAGAGCATGAACCAGGAGATCGAGTCGATCACAGGAATACCGATCACGGAGCGTATCCCTGATAAAATACTGGAGATTACGGACGAGATCGTGAATATCGACCTGACCGCCGATGAACTGATCGACCGGTTGAAGGAAGGGAAGATATACGACAAGAGTAAGATCAATACCGCTTTACAGAATTTTTTCAGGCCCGACAAAATATTGCAATTACGGGAGCTGGCGCTAAAAGAAGTAGCGCACCACGTGGAGCGTAAGATCGATATTGAGATACCCAAGCAGATCAAGCTCCGGCCTGAAAAGTTTTTGGCCTGCATATCATCCAATGCGGATACAGCAAAGATCGTTATCCGAAAGACAGCGAGGCTGGCTTCCTATTATCGTTCACCATGGATCGTACTTTATGTGCAGTCGGGGAATGAAAGCGGCGACCGGATAAAACTGGATAAGCAACGGCACCTGATCAATAATTTTAAGTTAGCTACCGAGTTGGGTGCCGAGGTATTAAAAGTAAAAAGCGATGAGATCACCCAAACGATCATGAAAGTGGCAGATGAAAGGGAGATCACTACAATATGTATCGGCAAGCCCCACCTGAATTTGTTCCAGGTAATTATCAGAACAGCAGTATTTAACCAATTACTTAAACACATAGCAAAAGAAGAAATTGACCTGGTTATTTTATCGTGACCGGGTATAAATAGAATCAATTATGAAAATCAAAAATAAACTCCGCCTGGGCTTCGGCTTTCTTTTCGTCGTCGTCCTTTTTTTTGGTGTGGTATCTATCTTTTACATCAACGAGATATCCAACAGCGCCAAAGTGATCCTGAAAAATAATTATGAGAGCCTTAGCTTTGCCCGGGCAATGAGAACGGTTCTTGACGAGCATAAAATGCCGCTGAGCGACTCTGCGAAAGCCGCTTTTGATAAACAGTTAATAAACCAGGAGCATAACATTACAGAAACCGGTGAACGGGAGTCGACAGAGGCATTGCGACAGATTTTTAGTGTGCTGCAATTACAATCCAGTACACCCGAACAGCAGGCAAATGCTGTCTATAAAGCCCGGACCTATCTGCGGAAGATCGAAGAACTAAACATGCAAGCCATTGTGCGGAAAAATGACAGGGCGCAGGAGTCGGTGAAAAAGGCGACCATATTTTTAGGCCTGGTGGGCTCGTTTACCTTTTTGGTGCTATTTAGCTTTAGTGTGAATTTCCCCGGCTTCATTGCTAACCCATTAAGGGAACTGATCGACGGGATACGCGAGATCACGCAAAAGAACTATAACCAGCACCTCAACTTTAATAAAAATGATGAGTTTGCCGATGTAGCCTCAGCATTTAACGATATGACGGACCGGCTACGGGAATGGGAGAATACCAACCTGGCCAAGGTATTATCCGAAAAGCAGCGTATCGAAACCATTATTGAGCAAATGCAGGATGCGATTATCGGCCTGAATGAAAAGCAGGAAATATTGTTTATCAATACCGTCGCTGAAAATATATTAAGCCTGAATGAAGACAAGCTGGTGGGCCAGCCGGTGAAGAAATTTATGGCTACTAATGACCTGTTTAAATCGATACTGGAAAGCGGCACGGATGTGAAGTCTTTTAAGATCGCTATGAATGGTAAGGAATCGTACTTCCAGTTGGAAAGCAAGGAGATTTTGATTCCAAACATTACCGACAGGCAAACCGACGGATTGGATATTGCCAGCAAATCTGTCGGCAAGGTGTATATACTGCGGAACATTACCGAATTTAAAGAGCGCGATGTGGCAAAAACCAACTTTATCGCTACTATTTCGCACGAGCTGAAAACGCCGATATCATCCATCAAAATGAGCCTGAAATTATTGAAGGATAAACGCATAGGTGATATGAATACGCAACAAATGGAACTGGTGGGCCACATCAGCGATGACAGCGAACGCCTGCTAAAGATCACAAGCGAGTTGCTGGATCTATCGCAAGTAGAAACCGGTAATATCCAGCTAAACTTTGTCCCATCCGACCCTATTGCTATTGTTGATTATGCCATCAATTCGGTAAAATTTCATGCGGAGCAAAAGGGTATCGACCTACAGGTGATAGCACCGCCCAACTTATTCAAGGTGCATGTGGATGTGGAGAAAACTGCGTGGGTACTAGTCAACTTCCTATCCAACGCCCTGCGTTACAGTCCTGAGAAATCCAAGATCATTATTCAGCTGATAGAAAAGAGCGGCAAGATCATTTTCTCTGTTAGGGATTTTGGGAAAGGCATAGATGAGCAATACCAGAAACGTTTGTTCGAGCGCTATTTCCAGGTGCCTACGGATGGACAAAGTAAGTCAGGCTCCGGCCTGGGCTTGGCTATCTCTAAGGATTTTATCGAAGCTCAGGATGGCAGCATCTGGATGGAAAGCGCCATAGGGGAAGGCAGTACGTTCTGCTTCTCGCTACCCGCCTATCATGGCTGATTGACAGTGTATTCTGAACACATATTAAGTTTTCCACACTGATGTGGAAAACTTATTTCGCTTCAAATAGTAGCTAAAACGAAAAAAATCGAAGCTTTTTTAATTTTGAAGAACTTTTTTTTATTTGCATGCAACTTATTTGTAACAGACACGTTACATTAGCAAATAATTAATTTAAACTACTTCTTATGAATTCAAGACGACTAACCCCCAAAAGGGCGAAGTATGCTATCCTCGCGCTGCATATTTTCGCTCTTTTTTTTGTTTCGGCATGCCGCAAGGATGCAGCCACAACACCCGAACAGCCCTCACTTGATAACTTAAATACTACGGCCAGTACAGCGGCAGCGACAAGCACTTACAAACTTACCACCCCCGTGTCCTTGTATGGCGCTAAAAACATTACGATAAGTGGCGATTCGATCATTGGTGGAACAAAACCTTGCATCAGTTTAACCAATTGCTCCAATATCCATATCACGCATTGCAAGCTGATGAATTCAAAATCATTCGGTATCATATTGTCCAACTGTACCGCTGTGATGATCGACAATAGCTACATCAGCAATGTGATCACCGGGGTATATGCAGTTGACAGCAAAACCATCCAGGTGGAATACAACCAGATGAAGAACATGACCGGCCCACTCCCTCATGGCCAGTTTGTACAGTTTGACAACGTAACCGGCGGCTACAACCGGGTGATGTATAATAAATGTGAAAACATTGCAGGTGCAAGCAACCCGGAAGACGCGATCAGCATGTATAAAAGCAGCGGACTTGCCAACGATCCCATATTTATTTCGGGTAACTGGATCAGGGGCGGCGGGCCCAGCCATTCTGGCGGCGGCATCATGCTTGGTGATAACGGCGGAAGTTACCAGGTAGCGCAAAGCAATATTTTGGTCGATCCCGGTCAGTACGGTATGGCGGTAGCCGGTGGCACCAACATGCAGATCATCAATAATTCGATATATGCCCGAAAGCAGGCTTTTACCAACGTAGGTATTTATGATTGGAACCAATCGGGCAAGGCAAGTTCGGCAGTTACTATCAGCGGCAACAAGGTGAACTTCACCAACAGCAGCGGCAGCCAGAACAGCGATTGGCTCGGATCAGGAACCGCTACCCCCACCGGCTGGAAAAGCAATGCCTGGGGCGCGAACATTAATGCTTACATCCTGCCAACAAAGATCATTACCTATTAATTTATAAAATGATTTAAGGCCCCCTTTTCTATATATACCAACCGGCACTCGCGTTTAAATGCGGGTGCCTTTTTTGTTTCTTAATACCTCCTCACCAAATAAACTATTCGTTAAAAAACATATTAATTTTTGGTATTATACCCTCAAATATCTTACCTTAATCGACCGATATTTAAACGATACCTTATACACAAATTCAATGTCCGCTCCTACTGTACTTTACCCGGTCTTGTTATTGATGATTATTTAGCGTTGTATGGCCCGCAATAAGTCTGCAGTTGTTGTTATACTATTGCTCTTATCATTATTTAGAGTCGATATCACTTTTGCGCAGCACCAGGTAATAAACGCAGCGCCTGTAAAACCGGTGATCAATAATTTCACCCCTGCAACTACAGGCCAGTCAGCATCCGTAACCATAAACGGAGCCAGTTTTACAGGTACAACATCCGTCAGTTTTGGCGGGGCCCCGGCGGCGGCCTTTGTTGTGATTTCTGACAATACCATAGTGGCTACCGTTGGTTCCGGGGCATCTGGATCGATATCCGTCACCAATGCCGGCGGAACAACCGCGGCTACTGGTTTTACGTTCGTTTCGGCACCTACCATTAGCTATCAAACTCCCAAAATTTATAATGTAAATACCGCCATTGCGCCCTTATCCCCGCAAAACACCGGAGGCCCGGTACCGGCCGGTGCTTACGGGCGGGTAACTACTTTTGCAGGCGGCGCATCCACAAGTTTTTATCTTCCCGAGGGTATCGCTACCGATGCCGCGGGTAATTTATATATCGGTGATTCCGGCAACGCGTTGGTAAGAAAAATAACACCTGCAGGACAGGTCTCTACCTTTGCCGGCGGCACGCGGGGTTACCGGGACGGTACCGGAACTGCCGCCCAATTCGGGAACACCTTCGGGCTGGCATTTGACAAGGACGGAAACCTTTATGTATGTGATGAATTAGTCGGCTACATCCGGAAAATTACACCGGCCGGGGTGGTAACCACCCTGGCCGGTAACGGGCAAATGGGTTTTGCAAACGGCAAGGGCACGGCAGCAAGTTTTAATGTCATTACCGGGGTTGCCGTAGATCATTCAGGTAATGTGTTCGTCGCCGACCAGTTTAATAACATGATCCGGAAAATTACACCGGATGGCACGGTAAGCACTTTCGCAGGCAGTGGTAATGCCGGCTTTGCCGATGGAA
>Ga0105237_10000902_pt1 | contig 39969 bp, 30 predicted proteins | sample KBSC24metaG_FD_81520 | JGI IMG/M metagenome (GOLD analysis project Ga0105237, IMG submission 81520) | Corn rhizosphere microbial communities from Kellogg Biological Station, Michigan, USA - KBS C2-4 metaG | ecosystem: Host-associated > Plants > Roots > Rhizosphere > Soil | place: Michigan, USA...
CAGGACAAGCCCACGGTGCTGATACTCCAATATGGTGCGGGCGGTCATAATACGCTTCACCAGGACCTGTATGGAGAGGTCTTCTTTCCCATGCAGCTGGTGCTCTTCCTGGATCAGGCGGGCAAGGGCTATACGGGAGGAGAATTTGTCCTTGTACAGCAAACCCCGCGGGCACAGTCGAAGGCAATGGTCCTTACTCCGAAGATGGGAGACATGCTGATCTTTACCACGAACTTCAGACCTGTTAAGGGCACAAGAGGTTATTACAGGGTCAATATGAAACATGGCGTAAGCCCGGTACATCAGGGCTCACGCCATACATTAGGGATCATCTTTCACGACGCCAGCTAGGGGCTGGCCGACCCTCTTGCAATGCCTACCATGTCAGATCCTCTCACGACGCAGCATGATAGGTCGGTCTGGCCCTGTCGTGGTCCGGTGTCCGATACTCCGTCTCGGGGATAGTCGCCAGTCTCGAAGTATGTATCTTTTCTCCCAATCCATAAAATTCCTGAAAGCTCATGATAAGCGGCCTCCACTTATCGGGGTCCACCCTGTTGGGATGCCCTTCCATGATAATGGACTCATCCAGGTGTATACGCTGCACCCGCAGCTCCAGCGTGAGGATACGTCCCCGTTGATCTCCATACTTGTCCGCCAGCGAATGCACATCTTCCACTACTACCTCCATCTGTACCGGACATTCCAATACCCTTGGCGTCCTTATGGTGTGCGACTCCACAGGCGTCAATCCCGCCAGCTCGAATTTGTTGGGTTCATATCTATAGCCTTTCTTTAGCTTACCCGCAGGTATAGGATTGGAACCCGTCGTCAACGCCAGCGCATTTACGTGCTGCGCCTGCTCCACCGAAGGCAGGTTCAAGACCCCTTCCTTATTGCGAAGAAGGTTCTCCGTCGTCTTGGACAGGGCGGAAATACCAATGATACAACGCCATCCCAGCCAAAAGATCGAGGAAATGGGAGCCAGATTGTATGTACCGTTGTCATTCACGGTGCTGATCAATACAACGGGCGTACCGAAATATAAGATGGAAGGTTCAGCTACTTTGTGCATATGAGTAATTTTTATGGAGTAAAATTACTCTGCGGGAGGGGGGAGTCAAACCCGGAACTTGCGGAGTTAAAGAACGCGCGAGGGAGCCGGACCGGGTCAACCCAGCACCTTCCTTACCCCATTCCTGAAAAGCTTACCTATCGGGATCTCCACCTTCTCGATCTCTATCAGCTCATGCGTATAAGACCTGATCTTATCGATGTTGACAATAAAGCTCCGATGGGTACGTATAAAGGACTGCTCGGGCAACATGGCCTCCACAGAAGAGATGGATTGTTTGGTAATAATAACCCCGTCGCCGGTATGGACCTTTACATAATCCTTCATGCTCTCGACGTACATAATGTCCTGCAGCATCACCTTCACCATCTTACGGTCCATCCGGAAATACACAAAAGAATCTTTTCGGATCCCGTCCGGCGGGATCGTCGCTCCTATCCCAGCGCCGGCCCCAGACCAGGAACCAGCAACTCCCCCGGGAGGACCAGCCATCTGAAAAGCCTTGCTCACTGCCTTCACCCACCTGTCGAACTGGATAGGCTTTAACAGATAATCCACCACATCCAATTCATATCCCTCTAACGCATAGTCCGAATGTGCTGTGGTAAAGATCACCTTGGGCGGATTCTTCAGGATCTTCACCAGCTCTGTACCCTTTAGCTGCGGCATACGTATATCCAGGAACAGCAGATCGACAGGACGGTGCTGTAATATATTCAATGCCTCCATCGCATTACCGCACTCACCCGCCAGCTCCAGCATCGGCATCTCGCTGATGTATCGCCGGAGGATATCACGGGCGGGAGGCTCGTCATCCACGATGAGACACCGGATGGAGGTTGGCTGGGGTGTGTTCATAAATTATTTTATTACGCCGCTCCAATTGCAGCTGGAGGTTGACGATAAATACGTCCTCCTCATCTTTGATGTTCAATTGATGTTTCTGCGGGTAAAGCAGTTCCAGGCGGCGCATGACGTTGGCGATACCAATACCGCCGGTGGTGGCAGAGGAATTGATCCCATCCGCCTTGCCATTCAGCAGCTTCATTTTCATCCTGTCCTCTTCCATCGTGATCCGCAGGCTGATCCAGGGCTGGTCCAGCACATGGCTGGTCCCGTGCTTGAAACAATTCTCGATAAAGGGCAGCAACAGCAGGGGCGCGATATAAAGTCCCTTCGTGTCCGCAGGCAGCTCCAGGCTGACATCCAGCTTATTGCCATAGCGAACCTGCTCCAGGACAAAATAATCCTTTATCATCTTCAGCTCCTTGTCAAAAGGCACCAGTGGCTGATTGCCCTCATACAGCATATAGCGCAGCAGGTCCGAGAGCCCGGCAATAAGCACCGGCGCGGAGGCCGATCCAACCTGCGCATGGGCATACATGTTATTCAATGTATTGAAAAGGAAGTGCGGGTGTACCTGCGCCTTGAGCAGCTGCAATTGACCGGCAATATTCTCTTTCTGTAATTCCAGGTTACGCGCCTGCTTGACATACCAGTATTTCATCAGCTTGATGGCGGCCGCCATGCCGCCAATGGTGCAGGCCCCGCGCAAGCCACCCAGCAGGCTGTATCCGAAATTTGCTTCCATGTTATGCACAGAGGGAAACCCCAGGCACAATCTCGAATAAGGAAGGACATAGACACCCAATGCCGCCGAGATCACTCCCGTAAGAAAGAACAGCAGCAGGGTCATCACCGATGAAGCAATATATTTTTCTTTCAACAGGTACCTGGGTATGACAAAATACATCAGCGAATAGGCAAGGAACAGATGGGCCGGCATAAAGCCCACCGAATTCACCGTGGACATCCCCAGTCTCACAAACCAGCTTTGCCCTTCTATACCTGTCACAAATGAATATAAAATAGCCTGCGACACACACCATAGACCCCAAAAGGCAAGATGCCGCCGCAGCCGGTAACGAGGTTCGTTGGAGAATATGAATGGATGGGGCCCCATGACTTAAAGTTACGGCTGCCCCGTCGGACTTGCATCCCCGTTCATCATTTGTCGATAGATGGGCTCCTTTCGTCGACTAAATGCCGTCACCATCTGTTCCAGCGTCCGCGTAAGCCGCAGCTTTATCCTGCGCCGGTCGGCATTCAGTATCCCAGCCCGCTGCTCCTTATACACCAGCTGATGGTCGTTGTTATAAAAATATACGATAGAGGAGTCCTTACGGCTTTCAACGACCCAGTATCCCCTCTCCGAAACCCAGCCGGGTGTCGGCGGCACATCTTCCTGTGCCATGGCTGGCAGGGCGGTCAGCCAAAAAATAAGCCCTGCGATCATGGTTGTTAGTATCTTTTTCATATCCCAAAACTAGTACGCAGAAAGGCCCTCCGGCAGCAAAATAGACGGACCCTGTTCTTCCACAGCTACACGACATCCAATGGATCATCAGGGTCGTCCGTCTTCGATCTACGTCTTTCGTCGACGATTTTCTGCTACCTTAGTCTTATGAATACACGGAATTGGGCAGGCAACATCGAATACAGCACCTCTCACATACATCATCCCCACTCAGTCGAAGAATTACAAACACAGGTACGTCATCTAAAAAAATGCAGGGTCCTGGGCACACGCCACTGTTTTAACAGGATCGCCGACAGCGAGCATCATCTTATCTCCACCGGCGGGTTGAACAAGGTCATATCCCTCGATACTGCCGCACAGACCGTCACCGTACAGGGTGGCATCAAATATGGCGAGCTGGCGCCTTGGCTGGATGAGCAGGGCTACGCGCTGCACAATCTTGCCTCCCTCCCACATATTTCCGTAGCAGGCTCTATCGCAACGGCTACGCATGGATCAGGCATCGGCAATGGCAATCTTGCCACGGCGGTCACAGCGCTGGAACTGGTTACAGGCGACGGAGAAATAAGGACCATCGACAAAGTGTCCCTGGTCCAGGCCGCAGGGGTCAACCTGGGTGCATTGGGAGTAGTGACAAAGGTCTCCTTATCTATCCAGCCCCGATACCAGATCCGTCAGACGGTATTTGAACAGTTGCCTATCAGGGAGCTGGCAGTACATTTTGAAAAGATACTCTCCGCCGGCTACAGCGTAAGTCTTTTTACAGACTGGCGAGAGGATGTGATCAACGAGGTGTGGGTGAAAAGTAAGGTCTCCCCGGACAGAGGATCAGGACCGGACCAGCCCCGCGAACTCTTCGGCGCCCGGGCCGCGACCCAACCCCTCCATCCCATCGCCGGCACTCCTGCAGAGAATTGCACGGAACAGATGGGTATACCCGGCCCCTGGCATGAGCGGCTACCGCATTTCCGAATGGGTTTTACCCCTAGCTCCGGCACCGAGCTGCAATCGGAATATTTCGTACCCTTTCATCACGGCGTCGAGGCAGTCATGGCCGTCAGGAAGCTGGGCCCGCAGATCAGTCCTCATCTTTTTATCTCCGAGGTCCGCACGGTCGCAGCCGATGAGCTCTGGCTAAGCCCCAACAGACACCAGGACTCGGTCGCCCTCCATTTCACCTGGCACCAGGACTGGCCCGCGGTCAGCCAATTGCTTCCCCTCATCGAAAAAGAGCTGGCTCCCTTCCAGGCCCGGCCACACTGGGGTAAGCTGTTCACCATGCCCCCAGCCACACTCCGGCATCATTATGAGAAGCTGGATGACTTTAAAAAGCTGGCCGCGGAGATGGATCCGGAGGGGAAGTTCCGGAATGAATTTGTGTCCACATACCTGTACTGATTTGCACAGTTCACACATTATCTGGGTATAGTAATTGCAGACTTATAATTATCCTTAGTCAAAATGTCCCTCTTTATTCACGGGATCATTCCATTTAACGACCGGTTTTTCAGCCGTTGATTTTGCCAGTCGGGCCAGTATACCGGCTACCGCAAAGGCCCTGGAAAACACCGGCGTATCCGAGGTACTGTCCATCGCCGGCCTATTCATCAAAATGTAACAAAAAACAGCGGTGGGAGACGCTCACCGCCTCTTTTAACCATGACAAAAAAATATCCCTTTTACTTCCGGGCGACCGTTATTCTCTTTGGGCTGATCCTGTTTGCCTACGGACTTGCCGTACTCAGGGAAGTGTTCGTGCCGCTGGCCTTCGCCCTCCTGATCGCGATGCTGCTCAACCCGCTGGTTGCCTTCCTGGAGAGACACGGGTTTTCAAAAGTGCCCGCCATTGCCACTGTTCTTTTGGCGTCTATTATCGCTTCCATCGCAATAACCTGGCTCCTTTATCTCCAGGTGAACAGTTTTTCCGACCGGCTGCCGGCCTTCAGCAAGAAGTTTGGGGAATTCGGCAGTATGCTTCAATCCAAAGCAAAAAATGACCTTGGCATCAGCATTCAAAAACAGGCGCAATACATTGCGGAGGCAAAAACAAGTCTGAAACCTCTTCTGGCCGGTTTCATGGGTTCGGCCGCGGGCGTGCTGTCGATGCTGATATTGCTACCCGTCTATGTGTTTTTGTTGTTGTTTTATAAAACGCTGCTAATAACATTCTTCTATGAGCTCTTCACTGAAGAAAGGGCCGCAGAAGTAGGCGCCATCCTGTCTCAGACAAGGAGCGCCGTGCAAAACTATATGGTCGGTCTCCTTTTGGAAGCGCTTATCGTCGCAACGTTGAATAGTATTGCTTTATTCATACTTGGCGTGGATTATGCCATCCTGCTGGGCGTAGTGGGAGCGCTGTTGAATATATTACCCTTCATCGGGGGCCTTATTGCCATTCTGCTGCCGATCATCATTGCAACGGTGACGAAAGATGGCTTCCACACCCAACTTTGGATCATCATGGCCTATCTCGTAATACAATTTATCGATAATCATTTCCTCGTGCCCTATATCGTCTCCTCCAAGGTAAAGATCAACGCCCTGGTATCCATCGTCATCGTCCTGATGGGCGGCGCTCTCTGGGGCCTTTCGGGCATGTTCCTTTCCATTCCCTTCATCGGCGTACTAAAGATCATTTTCGATCGTATCCCTGAAATGAGACCCTGGGGGCGCCTGCTGGGTACGGAAGTGCCTACTCAACGAGGTCAGTTTGCCCGGATTCGAAAGCGGTTCAGGCCTTCAAGAGGCCGCCCGGAACGGTAACGTGCCGGTAGAGGCATCAACGGCGAACCAGCCAAACGTTAAACCACCGAAAACGGACAACACTGTCGGGATCCTCGAAAGAACGGCGGCCGGTCTATTGCCCGCCGCCGTCCGGATCGTCTTAATCTAAAGAAGGTTCACCGCCCTTTTCTCCATCGGTGCCGGCATTCGGATGTTTCCGGTCATGTCCGGCCACTTTCACCACCTTATTGTATAATCCCAGCAGGAGAAATGGAGCTGCCCACTGCCCCACGAAAAGCGCATCATGCTTCCGCCCTGCGATCTTCAACGTCAGCGCTCCGGCCATCGAACCGAGTGCCGCCCACAGGAAAACATCGGACGAGATCTTCGCCGTTTGTTTCTCGATGCTCTTGGCAACGGGTCCTTCTTCACCTGGTTCATTGTACAGGCTTCCCTGTAATTCTTTTGGCAATGCATTTTCCATATTTACCTTTCCGTTGTCAAACGCAATTGCCACGCCATGCAGGTACAAGGCGGAATTATCGCTCTGAAGACAATAGTGTTGAAATTCTATATATGGTGGATTCGAAAACCTCCATTCCGGACTTAAGATCAAATCCCTTCCGGGAGCACGTCTGAAAGCGCCGTCGAAATCCAAAAAATGGATTGCCATCTCTGTCTACGTACTGATACCATTTCGTGACACCGGCTGTATCAAATTCGAACATCGGCCAGGGGCAATAAACCTATAACCCTATCATTTCTAACGCGCTACACCGATGGCACCCTTCTTGTTCCAAAATTGTCATGCTAAAAAATTACTGGAAGATAGCCGTCCGCGTCCTGTTCAGGAACAAGGCTTACAGCACCATTAATATTTTGGGTCTTGCTCTTAGCATGACTTGTGGTATCCTCATCTTCACCCTGGTGAAGTACCATCTTAGTTTTGATAATTTTCATAAGGATTCTGACAGGATCTATCGTTTTGTTACGGAACAGCATCGCGACGACATTCATTATGTGGGCAGCGTTCCCCCCGCCTTTGGCAAAGGCTTCCGCGACGACTATACCTTTGGCGAACAGACGGCCCGTATCGCAGGCTTTGATGATATTATGATCGCCCTTCGCACGCCCACGGAAGTAAAAAAATTCAAGGAGAAGGAAGGAGCCGTCTTCTCCGAACCCGCCTACTTCGATATTTTCAACTTTCCATTATTACGCGGAGATAAGAATACGGTGCTTGTGGAACCCAATACAGCCATCATCACCGACAGGCTGGCCCATAAATACTTTGGCAATGAAGACCCTATCGGCAAGACCATCTGGTTTGACAACAGGTTGGAATGCCGTATCACGGGCGTGCTAAAAGACCTCCCAACCAATTCGGAGCAGCAGGCGAATATCTTTATTTCCTGGCCTACCCTGCGCGGATTTAACAGCTGGCTGGTAGCAGATGATGCATGGGGTGGTATAGAATCAGAGCTGCAGTGCTACACCCGCCTGCGCCCTGGCGTCAATCCGGCAACCGTAGAAAAACTGCTCGTGAACTATGTAAAAAAATACCGTCCCAAAAGCAAAAATGTGCATGTATACAAATTGCAGCCCTTGTCTGAAGTTCACTTCGACGCGCGTTATGGAGGAGTCATGGAAAAACGCAATCTTTGGATCGTTTCCATCATCGGCCTCTTTCTCATCATCACGGCCTGTGTGAACTTTGTCAACCTGGCTACGGCACAGGCGCTGCGCAGATCGAAAGAAGTAGGTATACGCAGGGTCCTTGGAAGTTTGAAAGGACAGCTGTTCTGGCAGTTCATTGCGGAGACGGGGCTTATTACGGTATTGGCAGCCACCATAGCTATTGTCCTGTCCATACTGATCCTGCCCACCTTCAATGACTTGTTTCACGCCAGCATGACCATCGATCTGGCAAAAGACAGCTTGTTGTTATTGTTTACCCCCCTCCTCATTGTCCTGGTCACTTTCCTGGCCGGTGCCTATCCGGGCCTCATCCTTTCAGGCTTCCGTCCTGTCATAGCATTGAAGGGCCGGCTGTCGATACAGCATATTGGGAACTTTAATATCCGGCGCGCGCTCATCGTCACGCAATTCACCATTTCCTTTATGCTCATCATGGGTATGCTCGTCATCACCCGGCAAATGCAATACACCCGACAAATGGATCTGGGATTCGACAAGGACGCCATCGTGATGCTTCCCAGGGGCGCCGACTCCGTTGGACTGGCAGTGACTACTGCCGCCCGGCGTCTGGCCGCTATTCCGGGGGTGGAGAATGTGACCCGATGCTACGCCGCACCCTCTTCTAACGAGACATGGGGTACCATCATGTCCTATGACACCCGCACCGAGCCGGAACTGTTCCGTGTCAGCATCAAGGCGGGCGATGACCAGTATATTCCCACCTTTGGCCTACACCTCGTGACAGGCAGGAATTTCTTTCCCGGGGACAGCACCAGGGAATGCGTCGTCAACGAGACGCTGATCAATAAGCTGCAGCTGAAGTCTCCGGAAGAAGCCCTGGGGAAAAAGATCAATTTCAATAAAGAGGTCGACGTAACCATCGTCGGTGTGGCAAAGGACTTTCATGACCGCAGTCTCCATGAGGACGTCAGCCCTATCTGCATCACAAATTACCATAGTCAATACCAGGCCTATGCGGTGAAATTGAACATGAAGAATATCCGCACGGTGATGCCTGCCCTGGAAAAGACCTGGAACAGCGCATTCCCGGATAAATTATATGAGTATCAATTCCTGGATGAATCCATCGCTGGATTTTATGAGCTGGAGTCTACCATGTTAAAGCTCGTCCGTGTCTTCTCCTTTATCGCCATATTCATCGGCTGCATGGGTCTTTATGGTCTCATTGCTTTTATGGTTGCACACAAAACTAAAGAGATCGGTATTCGCAAGGTGCTGGGCAGCAGCATCGGAGAAATACTTTGGATCTTTGGCAAAGAGTTCTCGCGTCTCATCGTCATCGCCTTCCTGATAGCGGCGCCGGTGACCTGGTTCCTGATGGATAGATGGCTGCGGGATTTCAAATACCATATTCCGCTGGGTCCCGGGTTCTTCGTGCTGGGGCTGCTCATCATCGTTGGCATTGCCTGCTGTACTATTGGATACCAAAGTATCCGGGCTGCACTCGCTAATCCCATAAAAAGCCTGAGAACGGAGTGATCAGGCTTTCGGCCGAAGGCCCATCATTAGCCGTTTTACGGGAGGGCATACATTTACCGATAGGCCCGACCCATAAAACAAAAAGCCTGAGAACGGAGTGATCAGGCTTTCGGCCGAAGGCCCATCATTAGCCGTTTTACGGGAGGGCATACATTTACCGATAGGCCCGACCTTTATCTGGGAAGAAACATCCGTCCATTAATTTTTCTTTAACATTCCCCCTGGCAGGTCAGCCTGGTCCCCCGGATTGTTTGATTTTTACAATTATTGGTTTGAAGCGTGCAATGATCCCACCCCGTCCCCAACCTAAATTTGTCATCCAAAACCACCGATCATATGCACAACAATCAGAACCATTATCCAAAGAAGGTTTGGTTTATCACAGGCGCCTCCACGGGACTGGGGCTGTCCCTGGTGAAGCAGCTGCTGGTACGAGGCGATCAGGTGGCTGCCACCACCCGGTATCCACAACGGCTCACCGACCAGGTACACGACGATATCCCAACGGCGCTCATCAGGAACTTCCTGCCGCTGCAGGTGGACCTTACGGATGAATATGCCATCGAACAATCCATCGCCGCCGCACACCGGACCTTTGGCCGCATCGACGTCGTCGTTAACAACGCAGGCTATGCCCCCGACGGAAACATGGAAGAGCTGCACCCTTCCGACATCCACCAATGTTTTGCGATCAATACGACAGCATCCATGACGGTGATGCATAAGGTGATGCCCTATCTCAGACAACAGCGATCGGGATATATTCTCAACATATCCTCCATGGCAGCCTGCGCAGCCGCCAGCGACAGCTCTCTGTACGCCGCCACCAAATATGCCACCCTGGGATTGTCGGAGATAGTAAAGGAAGAGGCGCACCAATTCAATATATTTATCACTGTGTTGGCCCCGGCAGCCTTTCAACCCCGGCTGCATGCCAGGGACTACGATATGTGGGAGAACATCCGGGACAGCGACCATGCGGCCACCAGCCTTATTATGCTGGCGGAACAGCCGGTGCCGCCGCCTATCTTACTGGTAGGCGACAACTCTATCACCAATCATAAAACAGAAGCAGATAATGACACGAGCTTGCGACTGCATGACTCCATTAAATAAACATTAACTCGTCATGAACTACAATTTATTAGGCAACACAGGTCTTAAAGTATCGGAGCTTTGCCTGGGCACCATGACCTTTGGCGGCAAGGGTATCTGGACAGCCATCGGCACCCTCCCCCAGGACGAAGTGGATGCGCTGGTCAAACGCTCTGTGGAAGCAGGGATCAATTTTATAGACACGGCAAATGTTTACAGCGAAGGCGTCAGCGAACAGATGACGGGTACGGCCATACGCAATCTCGGGCTCAAGCGTGACGATCTCATCCTCGCCACCAAGGTGCGGGGCAAGGTGGGTGAAGGCCCCAACCAGATAGGCCTCACCCGCAAACATATCCTTCACCAGGTGGAGGAAAGTCTGCGCCGCCTGCAGACGGATTATATCGATCTGTATCAGATACATGGATACGACCCGCTCACTCCACTGGAAGAGACGCTCTATGCGCTGGATCAGCTGGTATCCTCCGGAAAAGTACGTTACATCGGATGCAGCAATCTCGCCGCCTGGCATATCATGAAGGCGCTGTCCATCTCGGAAATAAAAGGTTACTCCAAATTCGTTTCCCTGCAGGCCTACTATACCATCGCCGGCAGGGACATAGAAAGGGAAATCGTACCTTTATTACTGGATCAGAAGCTGGGTCTGATGGTATGGAGTCCCCTGGCGGGAGGCTTGCTCAGCGGCAAGTACAGCCGTAACACGAGCCCGGGAGAAGGCCGCCGCGTCAATTTCGACTTCCCCCCTGTCAACAGGGAGAAAGCCTATAATATCATTGACGTGATGCAGGAAATTGCAAAGAGCAGGGACGTATCCGTAGCGCAGGTAGCCCTTTCCTGGGTCTTGCATCAACCCGCCGTCAGCACGATCATCATAGGGGCCAAGAATCCGCAGCAGCTGGAAGACAATCTAAAGGCCATCGACCTCTCATTGGATGCGGCGGACCTGCAAAAGCTGGATGCCGTCAGCAAGCTGGCGCCCGAATACCCAGCCTGGATGCTGGAAAGACAGGGTGCGGACAGGAAATAAAATTCAAGAGCAATGTCGAACATCGAAACCATCGCAGACTTTTATCGCAATAAATGTCTCGGTCAGCCGCCGGAAGACCAGGGCAGAGAACCCGGTCATTTCAACGTGTTCAAGATCGAAGATCTGGCCGTAGTCCCGCAACAGCCTATGCGCTACACCCGCAGGGATTATTATAAGATATCGCTTTTGCATGGCCACAATATTTATCATTATGCCGACAAAAGCCTGGAAGTTTCCGGACCGGCATTGCTCTTTTTCAATCCCCAGGTACCTTATACAATGGAACATGTCATCCCGGGCAAGGTGGGGGAAGGATATTTCTGCATTTTCAAGGAAGAATTCTTTAGCGACCATATGCGGGCCAGCCTCCATGAACTGCCGATGTACGCCCCCGGCGGCAAGCCGGCTTTTATGCTCGACAACGAGCAGCATAAAAATTTGAGCAATGTGTTTGAAAAGATGATGACGGAGCTGAGGTCCGACTACCGATTCAAGTATGACCTCATCCGCAATTATATCATGGAGATGGTGCACGCCGCACTAAAGATCGGTCCTACAGAATCTCTCTATCAGCACGTTGATGCAAACGCAAGGATCACCGGCGTATTCAGAGAGCTGCTGGAACGTCAGTTCCCCATCGAAAGTCCTTCACAACAGTTTGTGCTGCGTAGCGCCAGCGACTATGCGGACAGGCTGAATGTACATGTCAATCACCTGAACAGGGCCATCAAGCTCAGCACGGGGAGGACGACGACGGCGCATATCCTGGATAGACTTCTCAGTGAAGCAAAAGCACTTCTAAAACACACGGACTGGAACATCTCCGAGATCAGCTATTGTCTGGGCTTTGAGGAACCGGCCCATTTCAATCATTTCTTTAAGAAGGGGACGAGAATGACTCCTCGTGCATTTAGGGGGTAACCCGCCCCGGCCAGGTCGCCGGCTCGCCGGGTCAGTGGCCGTCCATCACCCCATCCACCAATTGCTTTAGCTCCCTGAAACGCTGTTCGGCATCTCTCTTTTTAATATAGAATGTCATCAGAAAGGCACAATACCCACGATCATTGTCCACCCAGGGAATGCTGCCAAAAAGACCCGGACTGGTCACCGACTTGCCATCCGGCTTAACCACCCACTCGCCATAGCCATAGCCGATGCTATTCATGGATACGGGCGAATAGCCAATTTTTACATCCGGTGAGATCCTGTCCACCTGCATTTCGGCAACACTGTTCTCACTCAGGATCCGCGTATCGTTGAACATCCCTTTATGAAGGATCATGATAAGAAAGTTCAGATAATCCTCCGGTGTACTGGACGCTCCCCCGGCAGGCAATGCGACGCGGCCCTTTCCAAAATCCGTATGCCGCATACCCAACGGCTGTGCGATCCGCTCCGCAAACAGGGTTTCAAAGCTCTTGCCGCTGACCTTCTCGATGACGGCTCCTGCTATTTGCAGGCCCGCATTGCTATAATGAAAGACGGTACCCGGCGCTCCCTCCATGGGCATGTCCGCAATGTACTGCATCGCCTCATCCATGCTGCCGATGCGCTGCATCTCCTTGATGCTCTCCTGCAGCGGCGGCTCTTTGATGCCCGTGAGATGGGAGAGACACTGACGAAGGGTGATATTCCCTTTGCTATGTTGTGAGAGTACCGGCAGATATTTTCCCACGGTGTCGGACAGGCTTATCTTCCCTTCATCCACAAAGGTCATCACCAGGGCAGCGCTATACCATTTACTACAGCTGGCTATCGGCTGACGATAGGACATCGTATAATCGGAAAAGTCAGCCTCTTTCTTCTCCCGCCGGGCTATAAACTTGTCTACCATCTTTTGTTTTCTGGTCATATCATTGACACTCCGGCTATACAGCAGCTTGCCATCCTTCCACACCACAAGCATGGACCATCCTCCCATGTCTTTGGTGTTGTCATCCAGCCATTGGTCGAGATTTGCTTTGGGGGACTGGGCCCTGACAACACCTGTCAGCAGGACCAGTAATACTATCGGGGTTATATTTTTTAAGGACATAGGGCTATAGACGAATAAAAAGGATGTAGGTTTAATGAGCGGTTGGAGCCCCCTGGGCAGCTACATGGATAAAAGCTCTTTTATATTCCCTTAACTCGCGGGTCGTTGATGCCTAATAAGAGATGCTGCAGCACGAGCACGGACCCATACCTTATAATAAAGAGCTGCAAAATATCCGGTACGGTCGCCGGTGCGCAGGCTGTCTTCGAGGACTCCCGTCAGACGGGCAAGCACTTCGTCGAAAGTGGTAGCCTCCATGATTTTTTTGGGAAAATATACCTCTTTTCCCTAACTTATCCTCCTATGCGATACCACCGGCTCATTCTCCAGACATTACTGATCTTTACTACACTTACCGCCCATGCGCAGCTCGACGCTGCAGAAAAAAAGGCTATGACCTTTGTCACCGATCACATGGACGCCACTATGCAGCTGCTTATCAACTCCGTGAATATCAACAGCGGCACCCTCAATATTGCCGGCGTCCGGAAGGTAGGCGACCTGTATGCGGCGGAACTGCAGAAGTTGGGTTTCACCATCGAATGGGTAGCCGAACCCGACTCACTCCACCGGGCAGGACACCTGGTGGCAACGCATAAGGGGAGGAAGGGTAAGAAATTGTTTCTGATCGGCCACCTCGACACTGTCTTCGAACCCGACATGCCCGCCGGTCCCTACACCGTGCTCAGCGATTCCACCGCCACCGGTCAGGGAGTCAATGATATGAAAGGCGGAGATGTAGCCATGATCGCCGCCCTCCAGGCCCTCGAAGCCGCGGGGAAATTGAAGGACATGAATGTCATCGCTTATTTTACAGGGGATGAGGAACGTTCCGGCTCCCCGCACCATGTGGCGCGTAAGGATTTTATCGAGCGAGCCCGGACCTGTGATATCGCGCTGGGTTTCGAGTCCGCCATGGGGCTGCACACGGTAGCCGCCGCCCGCCGGGGCGCCAGCGGCTGGTCGCTGGATGTGACGGCCAGGACAGGGCATTCTTCCCAGGTATTCACCGACAGCGCCGGATTTGGAGCTATTTATGAGGTCGCCCGTATTCTCAATACTTTTAGGGAGCAGCTGGGAAAGGAACAGTATCTCACTTTTAATCCCGGACTCATCGTCGGCGGCTCCGATGTAAAGGTGACCAACCAGGACGCAAGAGGTGAGGCCCTGGGCAAGACCAATATCATTTCCCCCGCGGCGCATGTCACGGGCGATCTGCGATTCTTATCCGAAACACAAAAGAACAATGCCCGTGAAAAAATGAAGACCATCGTCGCCGCCAGCCTGACCGGCGCCCAATCCACTATCAGCTTCACAGACGGACTCCCTGCCATGGAACCCACCCCCGGCAATCTCCGGCTGGTAGCCCAGCTGGACAAGGTGACCCGTGACATGGGTATTGGGGAAACCGTAGCCGGTGATCCCGGCGCCAGAGGTGCAGGCGATATCTCGGACATCGCGCAATACCTGGATTGTCTCGACGGTCTGGGAGCTTCCGGGAATGGCGCACATCGGGCGGGAGAGACTATCAATTTGAAAGAATATCCCCTTTTGATACAGCGTGCGGCCTTGTTTATGTACAGGCTGACACGGTGACCTACCCCCGCTGGTTAAAAGTGAAAAGACGGCCCTGGCCCTCCCACTAAGGACAAGCTGATCGCTGCTTTCGATGCATATCATGGCCTTTTGGGTAAAACAATCCCCAATTCCCACAGCCGGAAACATAGCTAAGTCCTTGATTTTTGGATGATTTGCCGATTGGCAGGTTTTTAGATATACATAAGACAAATTCTATGAAGCATCTTGACATCACAATTAACTCTCGATACACCAACCACCACACACGCAGGCCCCGGGATCTTTTCCGGGGTCATTTTATTAATTAAGTGTGGGAATTGGTCTTGTCCGAAAAATAGCCAATTCCCACATACCAGGCCTTCGTCGGAGTTCCGGGCACTCACTCCGCCTCGGTCGGAACCTTCGCAAGCTCGGTTCTGTCTGTAGGCCTTCGTCGGAGTTCCGGGCACTCACTCCGCCTCGGTCGGAACCTACGGTTCTGGACGAACCGCTTTTAGCGGTTCCTGGAGGGGGTTATCTCTTTTTTCATCCCAGACTGGATAAAGAAAACCTTTTTAGCCCGGCCTTTGTCATCCCATTCAAACTCCATCTGTGCATCGCTCCAACCCGTGTAAAATATCTTTTTGGTGCTTTCTGGCAGCAGCTCCACGTCTGACCTGCCGGCCTTTTGCCGATAGAGCTTGTCACCTTTTCTAACAATGTTTATTTCTCCGGCATATGGAACCTTGTATCTGCCGGTGAATCTATCCAGCGTCACACTGTCCAGCTGGATGGCCTTGTGTTCATAGGACGGTACTACGGCCCTGCCGGTGACGATATAGGCCAGCGCTCCCGCCACTCCTTCTACATCCGACTGATGATTGGACAGCACGATCAATGTCAGATCCTGGCTGGTGTAACGAGTCAGGACGGTGTGATAGCCCGGCCATCCTCCGCCATGGGTGATATAAGGGCCTATTTCGTTGGCGCCTAAGAACTCTCCATAACCATAATAATTCTTTATCGTCGAATCAAACAGGTGATGCGGCGTGAACATGTCTTTTTGTGTAGAGGCGTTTAGCAGCTTATGGTCCTTCAATGCCCTGTCCCATAGGAGCAGATCACCCGTGGTGGAATTCACCGTCCCGTCGCCCACAATACCATCCAGGTAAAAGACAAAATCCAATGCTTTAACGCTGTCGGGGAGCATATCTCTTTTCAAGCTGTCAACATATATATATCCATAGGCATAGTTGGGTATTGTCTCGCCCGAGCGGCGGGTATTATAAACCCTGGTATGCTGCAGACCCGCCGGCTTGAATACATGCTCCATCATGTAGACTTCGTATGGCTCTCCCGATACCTTTTCGATGATGGATGCCAGCATTTGATAGCCCGTGTTGGAATACTCGCATTTTTCACCCGGCCGGAAGTCGGCGGGTATCCGCTCGGCGGCCAGGAACTGTATCACATCCGAATTGAACGCTATCTTTTTATGATCCCATTTTGCCATCATAGCATGCATATAATCGGGCAGACCGGAAGTATGGGTCAGCAGATGCCGGATGGTGACATTGGAATAAGGGAGCTCTGGAAAGAATTTTCGCAGCGTATCCGATAAGGACAGCCGGCCCTCGTCCTTTAATAGGAGGATGCCTACGGCCGTGAATTGCTTGGAGACGGACGCCAGCTCGAAAAGGGAATTCTCATCCAGGGGCGCATGGGTGTCGAAGTTACTATACCCAAAGGATCTCTGATAGATTACCTTGCCCGATCTTGCCACCAGTACGTTGCCGTTGAAGCCGCGGAACTGGACCTGGGACTTCATAAAGCTGTCGATGGCGGACGTGTAGTCCTTTTGAGCAGTTGCTGTCGTGACCGTGAGGACGGCCAGGAACAGGAGAATTAATGCACGCATATTAGTTTTTGAGAGCGTTGATTTTGCCTTTTGAAACAGTTCGGCCATTTGATCCTGCGTAACTGACATAACAACTTCCATGACAAGAACAGTCACCCACGGTCTTTTCATATAGAAGAATTTTATCGAACCAATATCACCGTCCCGTTAAAGCTTCTCTGAACCTTGCTATCATCCGTTATGAAGATATACCACGCATACGTCCCTGTAGGTTGCGCCGCCCCACGATACCTGCCATCCCATCCCTGCCGGATATCCTTTGTCTCAAACACCTTTTCCCCCCATCTGTCATACACCACCATATAGAACTGACTCACCGCAAAAGGATAAGGCACCCTGAACATATCATTCCGGCCGTCCCCATTTGGTGTGAAGGCGGATGGCAACATCAGCTTGCAAAGACCCGGTGTCACATGGACCGATACCGTCGAAGACCCGCATATATTCGTAGCGGTCAGCGTATACATGCCCGTATCCACCACAACATAATGGTCCTGCGTACTCCCGTCCTGCCAAAGATAGCTTACGGGCGGGGTCAGCTGCGGATAGATCCCAAATGCCTCTCCCTTACATAAAAAAGTATCTTTCCCAAGGCTCAGCGCGGGAGGCCCATGATAATAAATGCGGATAGAATCACTTGCCGAACAGCCAGCGATAGATGCTTTCACAAAGTACAGCCCCGGTGATGTTACAGTATACTGAGGGCCCGTACTTCCATCCTGCCAGACATATGCAGCGCCCGGACTGGTGGCATCCAACAGCTTGCTGGCGCCCCTGCATAGCGTGGTATCATTCCCTAAAGCCACGGTGGGAGCAGGCAGGAAATGGACATTGACAGAATGGCTGGCAATGCACCCGTATGAAGATGTCACCGTAAGACCATAGCTGCCGGCTGCATCGATGTTCCGGGGATTGGATGTCTCCCCATCGCTCCACTGATACGTACTTCCATTCGCAGGCCATTGATAGATCAGCAGCTGTCCGTTACACAGGGAAGTATCACCACCGGAAGCCAGGCTAAACCCGGGTAAAGGATATATCTGAAGGATGTTCAATGTGTCATAGGACCGGCAGCCGTTTGCCGCCACACCCATGATGGAATAGGTTCCCGCCTCGCCGACAGCTATCTGCTGCGACTGTGCACCAGTACTCCATTGATAGGTGGAAAATCCGGCGCCGGCATCGAGTATCTTTTGTCCCCCCGCACACAGCGAAGTATCCATCCCCAGCTGTATGGCGGGAGAATGGTCTACGGTCACATGCACGGTGGCATTGACCTTGCAGCCCGGAAACTTCTCAGCCTGTACCGAATAGTCTACATCCAGGTCAGGGAATACCTCCACGATGCTATCCGCCCTGCCCTGCTGCAGGGATGTGCCGGGACTCCATTGATAGTTTATAAAACCTCCCGTAGCAGTCAGCTCGACCGTATCCTTATTACACTTACGGCGAGGAGCGCCAAGGGTAAAGTCAAAATGAGCCGGCGACACATGGATGGAAGATATATAGCTGTTCCCGCAAAAATCCGTCACAGACACGGAATAATCACCCGGCGCCGTCACGTTGAAAGTACTGTCGGTAGAACCATCCTGCCATTGATAGGTCTGGAAGCTCACGCCCGCATGAAGGGTCAGCGTGTTATCGGTGCAGAGCGTGGTATCCGGTCCTAAATTCGGCGCCTGTGGGCTGCTGATAACATGCAGGGCAAGCGAGTCGAACACAGGGGTCGCACAATTCCCTACGGGCAGCATCGCAAATACCTTCCCATCCCAATTGATGTTCTTTAGCGTTACGGAGACAGTCGTATCGTTGACGGTAGTTATGCTTGCGGCAACGGCCGTATCGATATTCCATATCGTTGTGCTCCCGCATCGTATGTTCTTATACGTGGTAAATACCAGCGGCTGGCCGGCCCCGCAGGACACGGAAGGCCCGTGTATCTTCAGCGTGTCACATACACTCTTTAGCTGGCAGGGTGGAGTGGAGTTGGAGGAGACGATCGGATCCTGCTGCAGGGAATATTGGAGCTGTACATATTGATTGGCCTCCGGAGCATCCAGCAACTGGTAATTGGGTTCCTGTTTGACAGGCACCGGCAGCCGGAAAGCAAACATAGAGTCGACACCCAGACAATCCGCGGACGAGTCCGTATCATGCACTTTTTTAAAATCTGTATAGGAGCCCGAGCTGTAGTCATAATAGGTGCCTGTGAGAAGGTAGCCGCCGTCGTTGAAAAAGCAGAATGAGGGTGAATACCCCGGTATTTTCCCATTCCCGTAGGCGGCGATCCGTTGACGTCTGATCTGTCCATCCCGAACAGTCAGGAACAGCTGGTTTTCCGAATGCTGATCGATGTACTGATTGATCTCCCCAATACAGCTGCCGCTGGTGTCGATATAAAAATAATCATCCACATTCTGCGCATGCACCGGGCTGGAGATCGTGTAGGCGTTGACAGGATGATGTTGCGCATCGAACTCCAGGGCTCCGAAATAATGGATGGTATCTTTCGTCGCTGACTGAACAAAGGCGGAAAACAGCACACCGCCTATCAGTACATGTCCGTTGGATAGATGCTCCGCGCTATTGTAATAATAGGTGAACGATCGGTCGAATTCCGTACCCGGGTCCGAAAAATTCTCCATATAGAACTGCCTGTCCAGCTCTGCGCCCGTGGCATAATCCATGGTAATAAAACTGACCGCCTCCGGCGTGAAGTCATCACCATGACTCAAACCAATAAATACGATCTTACCATTATCCATATAGGCATTCAATCCTTCCGCACCTAGCCGGTAGCTGCCGATATTCGCAAAATTCATATCCCATTTAACTGTACCCGCCTGGTCCATCCGCATGATCGTTTCGTACCATGCTCCCGAATTGATGCCGACGGTAGTCCCGGACAAAAGAAATTCACCATTAAGCCCCTCTGTGATCCCATTCACCCGAAAATACCATACCTGTGCAGGCGTCGGATTCACCGGGCAGCTTATCGTAGAATACCATACAATATCGCCTTGCGGTGTCAGCCGGAGGATCACCGTCACAGGGTGGTTTGCTACTATGCCGGTATCCATAAATCCTGCAGCCAGGATATCACCGTTATGCAATTCCTTTACTTTGACGAAGTTGACGTAAGAATATGTATCGTTATTCCGGTCGCCAAAGACATGCGACCATAGAACGTTGCCTTTATTATCCGTCTTAATGATGGTGCCGGACTGATGCCAGTCTCCATGCACAACCGAACTGTCATAACCCTCGCCCACGATCAGCGTACCGTCATCCGCGGTATGGGCAGTGCATTCCGAATAGAGTACATAATTCTTCAAGCCGATAAGTTTTTCAAAAGAGGTGTCCCTGCACGCATTGGGATTGGCATCGTCCAATACGACATTCCGTATATTCCTCCTGTTGCCCGCATTGACCATGGTCTTCCGCACCGTGGTTACAATGTTCTTTATACTATTCATCGCCGGCATGCTTCCCCGTTGTAATCTCTCCGGAGCCGGAACATGCAAGACATTCTGGCGCGCAATGCCAGGAATATTCCTTAAAGGAACATTGGAAGGTTGCGTCTGAGCTATTGAATTGATAAACAGGCAACTAAAGACGGTCCAAAGCAGTACAATTCTCATGAGGTCCTGGTGAGGGAACTAAGGTAATAGCTTATATTCATATAAGCAAGCTCCCCGTCCCTGGTTATATCTATCTTCATCCTTCAATCATGCGATATATGAACGCTCGCTTCTTACTGTTCCTGTCCCTGGCCCTTTATATGCCGGCACAAGCCCAAACGTCCGGCAACCCCATTTTCCCGGGCTGGTATGCCGACCCTGAAACAGCGGTCTTCGGCCACACTTACTGGATATACCCTACCTATTCGGCCAAATACAAAGAGCAGGTGTTCTTCGATGCCTTTTCCTCCACCGACCTTGTCCACTGGCAAAAGCACGAACATATCCTCGACACCAACGCCATCCGCTGGGCCTGGCGCGCCATGTGGGCCCCGGCCATCGCCGAGAAGGACGGTAAATATTATTTCTTCTTTGGAGCCAACGACATACAGAACGACTCCGCCGTTGGAGGTATTGGAGTAGCTGTGGCGGATAAGCCACAGGGGCCGTATAAGGATTATTTAGGCCATCCTCTCATCGACAAATTCCACAACGGGGCCCAGCCCATCGATCAGGCCGTCTTTCACGATAAGGATGGGTCCTGGTATATGATCTATGGAGGCTGGCGTCATTGCAATATCGCGCGGCTAAAACCCGACTTCACAGGATTTATTCCCTTCTCCGACAGCGTCACCTTCAAAGAGATCACACCGGAAGGCTATGTCGAGGGACCGTACATGATCTATCGCAAAGGGAAGTATTATTTTATGTGGTCCGAGGGCGGCTGGACCGGTCCGGATTATTCGGTGGCCTATGCCATGGCGGATAGTCCAACGGGACCGTTCAAACGCATCGGCAAGATCCTCCAGCAGGATATGTCTGTAGCTACGGGAGCCGGTCATCACTCCGTGCTGCATATTCCAGGAACGGATGATTATTACATCGTCTACCATCGACGTCCTTTGGGACAGACGGATGCTAACCACCGCGTGACATGTATCGACCGCATGGAGTTCGATGCCAATGGGCTGATAAAGCCTGTCACCATTACAAAGGAAGGCGTCACCGAAAGGAAATTACCATAACCTCAACTGCTGGCTGGCCAGGCCCTGCAATTCACGCCAATCTACCTGCATTTCATGCCAACGTGCACAGGTGCACACCCACCCTGTTATTTTTGATCAAAAGATCAACAGCATGAAAAGACAAATCACTGTGTTATGCGCGGCGCTTGCAATGACATTCCATCCCTCAAAGGCACAATCCAAATTTCCGGCGGCCGATATACAGGCCATCTCTGAGACCAACAAACAATATGGAGAAGCCTTTGCAAAGAACGATTCATCCGCCTTCCTCGATTGTTATGCACCCGACGGCTGTATCCTCATGCAAGGCGCGCCCGCTCTCTGTGGACAAAAGGCGCTGCTGCTTTTTTACAAGGGCGCTTATAAGACAGGGATGAGGAACATCGTCTTTACGTCTATAAACTGGTATGGCTATGATGGGCAGTTCGTGACCGAGCAGGGCACGTATCAGCAGTTTGACGCGGGCAATAATCCCATCGGCGCCGGCAAGTACCTGGTGGTATGGCAGAAGGTCGCGAGAGGATGGCGTATGCTACGGGATATGTTCAATGCGGATGGGATGCCGAAGATGAAGTAGTGAGGGGGGGCGCACGCAAAAAATCCTGTGGTGTTTGCCCGGTCCACTTTTTAAAAGCCCGGGTAAATGCCCCGGGATCATTATAACCCAGCATAAATGAGATCTGTTTGATAGGATGCTTCCCTGTATTCAAATAGTCGATAGCCAGCGCCTTCCGCACCGACTCCGCCACCTGCTGGTAGGTCACCCCCTCTTCCTTTAGCTTACGCTGCAATGTCCGCACGCTCATATTCAAATTAGCCCCCATCTCCCGTAAGTCCGGCAGTCCCAGGTAGCTGCTTCCCTTCATCATCTGCGCAATCCTGCTCGACACCGAGGTCGGGTCCGGGAACTGACGATGAATATCGGCCAATCGGTGGATCAACATATTCTGTAATTCGTAATTAGCGGTAAGGATCGGCTCCTTCAGCAGATTGTATTCAAACTCCACCACGTACTCCGGACTCCTTATTATACTGGTGGTACGGAACACCCGCTGGTATTCCTTCAATTTCCCCTCCTCATACGGCATCTGCACCATCGAGGGTTTCATCTTGATCAGCAGCAATCCATCCATCTCATGGAGCACAAAAGCCATCGACAGCTCCAGCAGCTGTCTTTGCAGGACAGGATATCCCTGCAGCTTCTCCATAAAGGGCAGCAGCCGGATGATAAACCTATCTGCGCCAAAGCTTACCGTCAGCTGGAACAGGTCCGTCAGGATAGGTGAATAGGCCGCACAATTCTCCAATGCTTCGCCAATGGTCCGGCTGTTACGGATCACCGCCCCGACGATGCCCAGAGCCGCCAGCTGCAACCTCTCCCCAAAATGAAGTCCAAAAAGGGTGTCACCGGACAGTCTTATGGCATGCTCAAAAAGGTTATTCTGTTGCTGAATGCCCAAATAATACGGCTTTTCACTACGCAGGGCTTCCAGATCCACCCCCGCCTGACGGCAGAGACGGTCCACGGGGATATCCTTTTGGGCCGCATAGGAGATGAGACTGATGACGAGGTTCTTCTTATAGTCGGGCATAAATCAGGATGTCTGGCCGGCCGTATAAATGGGTTGTTCCACCGGATTTTGACATAACAACCCGAATATAAATAGGTTGCGCAATTTCGAGGCCTTGCGAAATATTCATATTAAATAATTATAAATATTATAAATATTCGCCCCCTCCTAAAATGTATTCTAATTTATGGGCTTTTTATTATCTATTTAATAAATTTTGCCTGAAAATGGGTATTTCGAGATGTTAAAACATTCATATTAAAATTTTATAATATTTTTCAATGTTAAAAATTTAATATTTTCGTCATGCTGTAAAGTGCATTTAAAAAAGGTATTGCTTGCAGTCGCCCATCCCAGGATGGACTACCCAGGTGGTACCTTTTGCACAACCTCTTCCAATATCCGGCAGCACCCTCTTAAAATTAAAGCCGACAGGTCCTATACAATATTGTTAGTAAGTATCATTCTATCACATAAAAAAAACAGTGTACTATGTCCATTGCAAAACTTGAGTATATCTGGCTCGATGGATATCAGCCCATCCAAAGTTTGCGTAGCAAAACAAAGATTGAAAAAGACTTCTCCGGCAAGCTCGAAGACGTCCCCATGTGGTGTTTCGACGGCTCCTCCACCGAACAAGCTCCAGGCGGCTCCTCCGACTGTCTCCTGAAGCCCGTGTATATGGTGAAAGACCCTCAGCGTAAGAATGGCTACCTCGTAATGTGCGAAGTACTCAGCCCCAATGGCAAACCCCATCCGAGCAATGGCCGTGCATTGATCGAAGACGACGATAATGATTTCTGGTTTGGTTTCGAACAGGAATATTTCCTGTGGAACCCCGAGACTGACAAGCCCCTGGGCTTCCCCGAAGGCGGCTACCCCCGCCCTCAAGGTCCCTACTACTGCTCCGTTGGCGCTAAGAACGCCTATGGCCGCGCTATGGTAGAAGAGCATCTGGACGCATGTCTCGAGGCTGGCCTGAATGTAGAAGGCATCAACGCCGAAGTTGCTACCGGTCAGTGGGAATTTCAGATCTTCTCTAAAGGCGCTAAAGAAGCCGGCGACCAGATCTGGATCGCACGCTACCTGCTGGAGCGCATCGGTGAAAAATACGGTCTGGCCATCAACTGGCATTGCAAACCCCTGGGCAACCTGGATTGGAATGGCAGCGGCATGCACGCCAACTTCTCCAACACTACACTGCGTACCGCCGGAAGCCGCGAGATCTATGAAACAATCTGCGAAGCTTTCCGCCCCGTCATCCAGGAGCATATCGATGCCTATGGTCCGGACAACCATCTGCGTCTGACTGGTAAGCACGAAACAGCTGCTATCGACGAATTCAAATACGGCGTATCCGATCGTGGTGCATCTATCCGCATCCCCATCGGCACTGTAGAAAGAGGCTGGAAAGGCTGGCTGGAAGATCGCAGGCCTAATAGCGCTGCCGATCCTTATAAAGTAGCCGCCCGTATCATCAAGACGGTGAAGTCTGCTAAGGTCGTTGAAAAGGAACTGGTATAAATGATAACAAAAAACCCCGCGAGATGCGGGGTTTTTTTATTTAGAGCTTGTTATTTAGAGTTTGTTGATTGCTCTCACCAGCGCATCCGCCTCATTCTTCTGGATATCCGTCACATCCCCATCCTCACTACAGATCAGCGTGAATTTAGGCACTGGTTTCACCTTTGTCTTATCATCCGTACGCTTGATGGAAAATTCCTTGTACGTAGCTTCCGTACCATCATCCGCCGTCATAAGATAGGTAAGACCCTTCTCCAGAAAACGCAGCTGCGCCAGGTTGGCGAATTTCACCTGGGAGATATTATGGTTATTGGGGTACTGCTTGTCCCGGAAGGTCAACAGATACATGGTGTCATTCTTCCTCACAATACGTTGCAGTTGCAAAGGCCAGTCTCCTGACCGCACATCAGCCAACGTGATCGTGGAAGTGTTCGTAATAGTAAATTGGGCCTCGGCCTTTTTAAGGATCATCGGCAAGAATAGTAACAAAAAAATCAGTTTTTTCATACTGTTCATAGTTTCGAAGGTGCTGGAATTAACAATTTTCGATAAATATCAACGAATAAATAGCCTATTTATTGTCCTAAACCCGCCCCGGCGGGACGGGTAAAAACGTATAAAATATCCACAGTTTAGAAGCCCCTGATCGCCTGGCTGATCAGGTCCGCCTCGCGTTGACGGAAATTAGTGGTCGCATACTTTGTTTGCAGCATATACCACATACCCTCAAACTTCTTGTCTGCGCGTTTGACACTATAATTGGAGAAAGTAGCCTCGTCGCCATCATGCCCTTTCTTGAGGACCATCAATGCTGAATCCAGGTAGACCAGCTGTCCCTTATTCGCAAACTCGACGGTATCATACGTCTCCGCCTGCATCTCCTGCTGATTGCGAAAGATGAGTGAATAGGAACCCCCATTTCGTTCAAGGCTGATCGGCCATTTGCCCGAGCGTATTTCAACAGAGCTGTTCGGGCCTGTCGGGGCAAAAGGAAGAAGAAGTAAGCTTAAAAATAGTTTTTTCATACAGTTTGGATATACCAATATAAAGACATTATTCTACACATGCAAGTCCTAGTCTTTACCCCTCTTTTAACGGCAAATATCTCACCTCCCTGCACACATTATGAATATATTTCAACTTTTCCATCACAGCCGGCACAATGACAAAAGGATATAGAACGCCGGCGCCCATGCTTTTATTGAGACTGTTCATCGCATAGGTCAGCGGCAGCCATTGCTGGATGATCCTGTCAAAGGAGGCTTCCTCATACGGATCGAAATTCACGGTCGACGCCAACGTGTCCGTCGGACTGATCCGCGGCCGTATACGCATGTCATACGCCCAGGCAGACTCCATCGTATCCATGATATGCATATAATGCGCCCATGATTCGGCCCAGTCTTCCCAGGGATGCATGCTGGCATAAGCGCTGATAAAATGATCCGTCCAGTCATAAGAAGGCCCTTCCTGGTAATGTTTTTGCAAGGCCTCCTCATAATCCAGCCTGTCATCCCCAAAGATCCGCCGGCAGGCATCCAGCCGTCCTCCATCCCGGATAAGCACATCCCAATAATAATGCCCAATCTCATGCCGGAAATGCCCCAGCAGGGTACGATACGGCTCATGCATATGCAGCCGCGTCATCTCCCGTTGAATATCATCCGCTTCGGAAATGTTGATGGTGATGAGGCCGTTGTCATGACCGGTAAAAGCTTTCTTCCCCTTTTGATCCGCCACAAAATCAAAACAAAGGTCCTTTGTCATCGGCAGCCGCTGTCGTAACAAGGAATAGACCAGCCTGTGCTTGGCGGCCTCGATCCTCGTCCAATATTCCCTGTACACAGGGTCTTGTAAATTGGGAATGGTATGATTCAACGCACAGGCCTTACAAAGCCCTGCCGCTGGCAAAGGCACAAGCCAGTTACACACCCCATAAGTATAATTAATGCAGTATTGATAAGCCCACCCCTCGAAAACAAATGCCTCGCCCTCCCTGGCGGACAGCGCCGCCAGCTCATCATTCTTTTCTGTCAGTCCGATTACATTCCCGCAATGCTCGCAGCGGATGTTCTCGAAATACAGAAGTTGTCCACAGTTACTACAAATAAAATGTTGCATTCTATTTTGCCAGCGTGATCTGAATATTCCTATACTCTATCGGTCCATGATCCCCCTGCAGATAGATAGGTCCGGCCTCGCCTTCATTACTGTCCAGCGCCCCGCCGGTGATACCTGGTATCTCCTGATGGCATATCACGGTCTTCCCATTCAACACCACGGTCACCATCCTTCCCACGAGGGTGATATCATAGCTCTGCCACTGATCCACACCAAGACCCGCACGCTCGCTGGGTGACAAGAAACCATAGACGCCGCTGAGATGATCATAACCAGGACGTATATCACCCTCATCATCCTCGATCTGCACTTCATACCTTCCCCGCAGATATACGCCGCTGTTGCTGCCTTTGGGGTATTTGAACTCGATATGTAATTTAAAATCCCTGAACTTCTCGTCCGTAACGATATTGGCGCCGGAATGAGGGCTCCGCAGCACACCGCCTTCAGCTACCCATTGATTGGTACCCATGGCATGCCATCCCTTGATATCTGTCCCATCAAAAAGCTTGATGGTCTTTCCCCAGACAGGCGCTCCGCTCCGCGCCAGCGAAGGAGCTTTCCGGCCCACCCACTTATACTCTTTTCCATTGGGCTCCACCAGCGACCCCACCAGCGAATCACCCTGGAGGACTGCTTCCACGGCGAGGTCATGGTCTTCCCGCTCCCATTGTGGAGGTATGGAAAAGCTGATCTTCCCATTGTCATAATTGACCTTCGAAATAGGACGGGCGCTGCCGCCGCCGGCGACAAACCTGCCCACCAGCGTTCTCGATCCCGACAGCTGGATCTCCAGCCAGGAGGGCACATCGCGTCCATCCTGGTGTACAGTGATATCCCATCTGCCTAATACTGCTTTGCTGCCATCATCCGCAGCATGCACCGCCATTACGGCCGATGCCCATACTAATAAAGTGGAGAGTACTTTTTTCATATAGCCTTGTTGAAGAAATGAATTTACTGCAAATTAAGGATATATCGCCTCATGCATTCTCCGGCCACTGCTTGATCCATCTGCCGTATATTAGCATTATGAAAGTTGCAAGCCTCCTCCTGGCATCTATCCTTCACCTTGCTTTGACGGGCAACGCTCAATCCATCGCACGTCCCAACATCATCTTTATCCTGACGGACGACATGGGTTACTCTGATCTGGGCTGCTATGGCAATCCCGTCATCCAAACCCCTTTTTTGGATTCCATCGCCCGCGCAGGCATCCGCGCGACCAACTATGTCGTGACCAGTCCCTCCTGCACCCCATCCAGGGCCTCCCTGCTCACAGGCCGCTATGCCTCCCGAATGAACCTCCCCGACCCTATTCCACCGGGCTCTCCCCTGGGCCTGCCCGATGAAGAGGTAACTATTGCAGAACTGCTAAAGTCCGTAGGCTACTCCACGGCCATGATCGGCAAATGGCACCTGGGCGACAAACATGATTACAACTATCCCACGGCCCAGGGCTTCAACTCCTACTATGGATTATTATACAGCCATGACTACCGGAGCCCCTATGTCCAGACGGACACGACGATAAAGGTCTATCGAAACCGCACTCCTGAGATCCTCAGACCCGCGGACACCTCCCTTACCCATCTGTACACGGCGGAGGCCATACGCCTGATAAAGGCCCAGAAGAAAAATAAACCATTCTTTCTATACCTGGCTTATAACATGCCCCATTTACCCGTCGCATTTGCCGCAAGGGCCAGCTATCTGCGCGACCACCAGGAAGGAGGTCCCCTTGGCGCAGTCATCGAAGAGCTGGATTCCAGCATCGCCGTGCTATGGCATACATTGGAACAGCAAGGACTGGCCGACAATACGATCCTGGCGTTCTCCAGCGACAACGGCCCCTGGATAGACTATCCGGTACGCATGTCCGGCGACAGCGCCACCAAACACTGGCATGCAGGTACGGCCGGGGTTTTCAGAGGATCGAAGGCAATGAGCTATGAAGGCGGCATCCGCGTACCCTTTATCATCTACTGGAAGGGGCATGTTTCCAAAGGAGTCACACTTACCAACCCCATTAGCAACGTGGACATCTTTCTGACTTTCTCCAGATGGGCTCATACGCCCCTACCTGCCGGCAGGGCCCTCGACGGACAGGATATTGCCGACCTACTCACGGGCCGGGCAGACCGACGACGCTATATCCACCGTCCCATCTATATTGTCAACCACGGCAATGTGGAAGCCGTCCGCTGGGGCAACTGGAAATACAGGGAGGCGCCCATCCCCGGTAAGGACAGCCTCACCCGGGAATTGTTCAATCTTGGTTACGACCCCTCCGAAAGAACCAATGTCATAGACGAATTCCCCGAGCAGGCCAGGGAAGGGAAGCGACTATTCGACCTGTTCGATGGGAAAAGACCTGGGTTTCTTGACGGCAAAACGTTCTAACCCAGCCGGGTCCCAGCCGCCCATCACAAAATCGTCACAAATCGTCACAAATTGCCCTACCGGCCCCGCGGGTTGTCCGGGAAATGTCTATTTTAGGTACCAGTCACTAAAATCATCGCCATGTTCAAGAACTTGCTGCTTGTTGCCATCCGTAACTTCAAAAAGGACAAATGGTACAGCCTCCTCAATATTCTGGGCCTGACCATCGGCATCACCTTCAGCCTATTCCTCATATTCTATATAAAGGACGAGCTCAGCTATGATAAATATAACGTCAATGCGGACCGCCTGTACCGTATCACCTCCTACATCAAGGAGCCGGATAAGGACACGATGAAGATCGCCATCACCCAGGTACCCCTGGGTCCCACATTGAAAAATGAATTCCCTGAGGTAGAGCAGGCCACGCGTTTTGTCCAGTCGGGTAAATATATGTTCAAAAAAGATGAGCTGCGTCTCTACCAGGACAAGGTGTTTTTTGCTGACAGCAATGTCTTTAAGCTCTTCACCTGCCAATTCATCGAGGGCAATCCCAATACGGCCCTGAACGAACCCCGATCGCTGGTGCTGACACAATCCGTAGCCGAAAAGATCTTCGGTAATACATCCTCCGTCGTAGGTAAGTCGCTGCAAAATGACAAAGGGGAAATATTCAAGGTGACTGCTGTCATAAAGGACGTGCCGCACAACTCGCATCTCATCTATAATGCCCTCATCTCCTTTTCCACCCTGCCAAAAGACTTTGGCAGCAATGACTGGGGTAACTTCAACATCCTTACCTATGTCCTTCTAAAACCCAATACAGAGCCCCAGGCCTTTGAAAAGAAGCTATTGCCCATGTATGAAAAATACATGGCCCGCATTTTCTCCCAGTTCAATGTCAAGATCCGGTACGGCGTACAGGCTATGACCTCCATCCACCTGCATTCCGACATGCAGTATGAACCCGAAGCGCTGGGCAGCATGTCCTATATCTATATATTCGCCTCCGTCGCACTGTTCATGCTCCTGATAGCCTGTATCAATTATATGAACCTGGCAACGGCGCGTTCCGCCAGAAGGGCCAAGGAGATAGGCATCCGGAAAGTGACGGGTTCTACCAAGCCGCAGCTGGTGGCGCAATTCCTGATCGAGTCTACGCTGACGGCCATCTTCGCCCTCGTGCTTAGTATTGGATTCATCGCACTCTTGCTCCATACCTTTAACAGCCTTGCCGGTAAAGACATTTCCTTTGGCGAAATATTGCAGCCGGGCACCTTTCTGATACTACTGGCCATTATCCTGTTCGTAGGACTGGTCGGCGGCAGCTACCCTGCCTTCTATCTCTCGGGGTTCAATCCCATCAGCATCCTGAAAGGTAAGCTGGCCAAAGGTTCCAGCAATGTCACTCTCCGCCGCGTGCTGGTGGTGATACAGTTCTCCATCTCCATGATCATGCTTATCTGCACCTCGGTGGTGTATGGACAATTGCATTATCTGCGCACCAGGGACCTGGGGTTTGACAAGAACCAGGTGATGACGATCGTCGCCAACACGAACAACAATATAGCCAGCAAGATACAGGCCTTCCAGGATGAAGTGAGAAAGAACCCGAATGTCATCTCGGTGAGCACTTCTAATTCCACACCCGGCAGCGGTAACATCAGCCTCAGTCTGTTCAGCGTCGAGACAAGCAAGGGTTTTGTCGACAAGGGAGTGGAAAATTATGCCATCGATGAGAATTATATCAAGACCCTTGGCATGGAAATAAAGAAGGGGCGCGCTTTCAGCGGACTGGCAGATACCAATCGCCGTGTCGTCGTCAACGAGAATATGGTTAAATATTTCGGATGGGACAACCCCATAGGCAAGCGGATAAAACAATCCGGTGACACAGCCGGTAAGTATTTTGAAGTCATTGGCGTAGTAAAGGACTTCAACCAAAAATCTTTATATAACCCCATCGCCCCCCTGGTACTGTTCTATACACCCAACCTCAATAGCATCTCGATAAAGCTCAATAAAACCAATATCCCCGCCACCATCGCCGGCGTGGAAAAGACCTGGAAGAGCACCTTCCCGGACCTTCCCTTTGGCTATACATTCCTGGACCAGGACTTCGACTCGCAGTACGCGGCGGATCAGAAGAGAGGCGAGATCTTCACGGCCTTCTCCATCCTAACGATATTGATCACCTGCCTGGGCCTGTTGGGATTGATCGCTTTCACTACGGAACAACGGCAAAAAGAGATGAGCATCCGCAAAGTGATGGGCGCCGGGCTGGGACAGATCGTCCCTTTGCTGACCAGGAATTTTGTTTACCTGGTGGGTTTTTCCTGCCTGATAGCTTTCCCGGTGGCCTGGATCTTTATGGACAAGTGGTTGAAAATATTCCCGTACAATACGGGGTTAAGCGCCACCCCTTTCCTGTTGTCAGCCCTGTCGGTATTGCTGATCACCCTGCTCACGGTCATTTTCCATGCAGTGCGGGCAGCGCTGACTAATCCGGTGAAGGCGCTAAAGACGGAGTGATCAGACTCTTCGGCCGCCGGGCCGGACATCCGGGCCGGTCAAGATCATCCCTTTTTCTTTTCCCTGTACTCGGAAGGAGTCAGCGAGAACTTCGATTTGAACACCGTCGAAAAATAAGCCTGTGAGGAGAACCCAACCTTAAATGCTATCTCGGCAATGGAGAGCTCCTCTTTGGCCAGCAGGAATTTGGCTTTCTGCATACGCACGGTGAGGATATAATCATTTACGTTATATCCGATCAGGGCCTTGACCTTCCTGTACAGCTGCACTCTCGACACCCTTATCTCGCGGCAAATATCATCCACCGAGAATTCCTCATTAGCCAGGTTATTCTCCACAATGGCAATGAACTCATTGATGAACTTCCGGTCGATCTTGGTCGATGTATTGGACCTGGATACGGTGGGCAGCTCGCTGGTATAATGTTCGCGAAGAATGGACCGGTTGTTCAATAAGCTCTTGATGGTCTCCTCCAGGTATTCGAGATTAAAAGGCTTTACAATAAAAGCGTCCGCCTTCAGCCGGATGCCCTTGATCTGATCTTCGATCGAATTTTTGGCTGTCAGCAGAATGATGGGGATATGGGAACTCCGGATGTCCTGCTTCAATGTTTCTGTCAGATACAGCCCGTCGGGGCCGGGCGGCATGATGATGTCTGCAATGATGAGATCGGGTACGATGTCATATGCCATCGCAATACCCGTGGTGGCATTGTCCGCCTCATGGACCTCGTAGGTGCCTCCCAGCCGCCTTTTCAGAAAGGCTCGAAAGTCCTCATTGTCTTCGATGAGCAATATCGAAAAATCCTTGCTGCCGGTGTAGGTGGTTCCTTCCTCTTCACTGGCCGCAGGTTCGATGTCCGTCGTATAGATCCGGATGTCCTCGTAACTGGGTGCGGTCGACTGCTCTTCCACGATCTCCCCGGGCCGGAGATGCGATTTCCCGATGGGCAGACGGACCATGAATTTTGTGCCCTTCCATTTCTCGCTTTTGAGCCCAATATCGCCGTGGTGCAGCGAGATCAGCTCATTCGACAGCGCAAGCCCCAGTCCAGTACCGATGAAATTGGACCTGCCTCCCTGGAAGAAAGGCTCGAAAGCATGCTCCACCTCTTCAACGGTCATACCTACCCCGGAATCTTCCACGGTAATAACGGCCATTCCCTTAGCTGGGTCCTCATCGATGGTCACCTGGATAGACCCGCCTTCGCGGGTGAATTTGAAAGAATTCGACAACAGGTTGAACAGCACCTTGTCCAGCATATTGAGGTCAAACCATACCCGCAGGTCCCTGGACTTATTGACAACCTGAAAGCTGATGGACTTTTTACGGGCCAGTTCCTGGAAGGAGCTCGCTATCTCCGTCACAAATTCCCCCAGGTTGTTGTTCGAGGCGCCGAGCTTCATCTTATTCCCTTCGATCTTTCTGTAATCCATCAGCTGGTTGATCAGCCGGAGAAGCCGCATGGCATTCCGGTGAACGAGCTGGAGGTTGTTCTTCACCGTGAAATGGAGCTTCGGGGACGACAGGACATCTTCCAGCGGTCCCAGGATCAGCGTCAGCGGTGTCCTGAACTCATGGGAAATATTCGTAAAGAAACTGAATTTGGCCGCTGTAGCCTCGTTGGCCTTCTCGGTCATTTCCAACAACTGGTTCTGCTGAAAAAGTATCTCCTGGTTCTTTGACTCCAATCTTGTATTGATCCGCCTGTTATGCCGCATGGAAAGAAAGGCGATGCTGCCCAAAATGATGGCGAGGACCAGTCCTGTGATGGCAGCATACAGGAGATTGCGCTGATTGTGATAGATCCTTTTTTGCTCCTGCAGGAGGTCATATTGCTTTTCGATGTCCTGTTGCTGGTTGTCGATCCTATCCATCTGGAGCTTCATGATCCGGACATTCGTGGAATCGATGACTACGGAAGGAAGAATATTTTCCCTGCTGAAGGATTGTTTACCCAATATCTTGAAGGCCACCTGGATGGCTTCTTCCCCGCCGGTGGGATTCAGGAAGGTAGCCTGTAATATTTTGTCCGACACCAATTGTATCCCACCTCCGGGGCCAGGTAATCCATCCACTCCGAAGAACCTGACGGACCCTTCCATTCCCAGGCTCTTGTACACCTCATATGCTCCCAATGCCATCAGGTCATTTTGTGCAAAGACCACATCTGTGGGCGCCAGCTGATCCCTGATCTGAAGGAACGCCTCCTTCGCGGGGTCTTTCAGCCAGTCGCCATGCACCCTGGTCTTGATATGTATCCTGGGGTTCTGCCGTATCCCTTCTTCAAATCCCATTTGCCTGTCGTAGGAAGGCGTCGACCCCTTTAAGCCAATCACCTCTATAATATTAGTGGTATCGTGGAAAAGCTGGGCGACATAATTACCCGCCATCTTGCCCAACTCATAATTATTGATGCCGATGAAGGCGGTATAAAGATCGGATGACGTTCTGCGATCGATGATCACGACAGGGATGCCGCTGTTATAGGCTTCTTCGACCACAGATGTAAGGGGCGCCGCCTCATTAGGCGAGACCAGAAGAATGTCGAGATTCATCCCGATGAGTTCCTTTATCTGTTTCACCTGCAGATCACTGTTGTCATTGGCACTACGATATATAAGCTCGGTGCCTGGATGGAAGGACAGCTCCCGTTGCATGCCCGCCAGGGTGACCTTTTTCCAGCTTTCGGTGCCGGTGCATTGCGCAAAGCCTATGCGGTATTTCTTTTCGGTGGGGGTGTTTGAACAGGAAGAAAATACTACCGCAAAAACCACCAGGCCAATGAGCCATTTTATCATACGCAAGCTAGTCATGGAACAAAATTGAGCCAATTTCGAAATACGGGGTTCTAATTCGGTATACTTTTTTTTCGATTGCGTACCAAAAGGATACAGGTTTTAAAAAAGCAGGTACAAATTTAGACAATTCAAAGTTCCCTACCGGCACTAGCTAATTCTTAATCTACTTATTATCAATTCATTAAGCTCATTACTCCCAGGAAGAACGATTTTGATCGAACATGATATCATTTCAAAAGGGATTCTTTCTCCCACAGGATATCTTGCCCGGAATTGAATTGCCATATGCAAAGGAAAAATGTTCTTCTTTGGTCGATCGTGATCGCTCTTGGCGGTTTCCTATTTGGATTTGACACGGCTGTTATCTCCGGTGCGGAGAGATCTATTCAGCAATTCTGGAACCTCGGTACTTTTCAACATGGTTTTACGGTATCCATTGCGTTGATCGGGACGGTCATCGGCGCCCTGCTGGGAGCCATTCCGGCAGACAGGCTGGGAAGAAAAAAGACCCTTTATGGAATAGCCATCTTATACCTGATATCTTCATTGGGCACGGCGCTTGCCGGGACCTGGCCGATCTTCCTTGTGTTCCGGTTTATGGGCGGCTTTGGCGTGGGAGCTTCCTCTGTGACCGCTCCTATTTATATATCAGAGATATCCCCGGCGGCAGGGAGGGGTAAGCTGGTGGGTCTTTTCCAGTTCAACGTGGTTTTGGGTATCGTGGTGTCCTATCTCTCCAATTATCTCATCGGCCGGACGGGGAACCATTCCTGGCGTTTGATGCTGGGTATTCAGGCCGTCCCTTCCGCCCTGTTCCTGGCATTGCTGCCATTCGTACCGGAAAGCCCCCGCTGGCTGATCATGAAAAAGGGGAAGATACAGGAAGCACGGAAAATTATGGCGCTGATCAACCCGGACACGGCCGACCAGGTCATCGGCGACATCGTGCAGACCAACAAGGAAGAGAAGGAGGTGTTGCAGAAAGCTTCCCTTTTCTCCCGGCGATTCAGGACCCCGGTGATGCTCGCGATGCTTTTTGCCATTTTCAACCAGGTGTCGGGTATCAATGCCATCATTTATTATGCGCCACGCATCTTTGATATGACAGGATTGGGCGCGGGCTCCTCCTTATTGTCCACGGCGGGGCTGGGCGCCATAAATTTTATTTTCACCCTGCTGGCCATGAACTTCATCGACAGGATGGGCAGGCGTACGTTGATGTTGATCGGCTCTTTCGGACTCATCGTCACGCTGGCCCTGGTCTCCTATTCCTTCTATTCGGCGAATTTCAGGGCTGTCTCCATTTTCCTGTTCGTATACATCGCCTTCTTCGCCTTTTCGCAGGGGGCGGTCATCTGGGTATTTATCTCTGAGATCTTCCCCAACCAGGTGCGGGCCAAGGGACAGACCCTGGGCAGCACAACACATTGGGTCATGGCGGCCATCATTGCTTTTACCTTTCCCTATTTGGCTGAGAAGGCCGGTGGCGGTAATACCTTTTTATTCTTTTGCCTGATGATGTTCATACAGCTGCTCTTTGTCTGGAAGCTTATGCCTGAGACAAAAGGCAGGTCGCTGGAACAGATCGAACATACGCTGGTGTTGCATTGAGAGCCGGCCTCATACTATCGAGCCGGGCTGACACATTTTGAATGACCAAACTAAAACGAATTGCTGTGAGTTTGCCATTAAAGAAATATCCCGTCGTCTGCTATGGGGAGATCCTATGGGATCTCCTGCCCACCGGAAAGCTTCCAGGTGGCGCCCCCATGAACGTTGCGTATCATTTGATGAAACTGGGCCTTGACCCGGCCCTTATCACAAGAGTGGGTGAGGACAGCAATGGCAGGAACCTGGTCCGCCTGATGGAGACGCAGGATCTGTCCACGGAATTCTTCCAGGTAGACTTTGAGCTGCCCACCGGTACGGTACATGCGAAAATGGACGAGTCTCATGACGTCACCTACGACATCGTGCGCCCTGTCGCCTGGGACAATATCCATTGGGAGGACGGCTTTGTCCCCCTGCTTAAAGAAGCTGCTTACTTTGTTTTCGGCAGCCTGGCGGCCCGCAGCCAGACCAGCCGTCGCACCTTATATCGTCTGCTGGAAATAGCACCGTCCAGGGTACTGGACATTAACCTTCGTCCTCCGCATTACGATAGAGTGACCATTTCAAAACTACTGGAAGGCCTGCACTTGCTAAAGCTGAACCTGGATGAGCTGGACCTGATCACGGGTTGGTTCTCGGGATACAAAGATGAGCGCGACCGGGTGAAGACTTTGCAAGACAGATTCCAGATCCCCAATGTAGTCGTGACGAGAGGCAGCAAGGGCGCGCTGCTTAATAAAGAAGGCATATTCTATGAACATCCTGGTTTCAGCGTAACGTTGGCTGATACCATCGGTGCGGGAGATGCCTTTTTAGCCGGCTTGCTATCCCAGATGGCAGGCGGGACGGATCTGCAGCGTGCCCTTGCTTTTTCCAGCGCGCTGGGCGCCCTCGTGGCCAGCCGTACAGGCCCTTGTCCTGACTATGATGTCAGCGAGATCACGGAACTCACGCTTAACACCATATAAAACCAACTATCTAACACTTAAAAATGCCATTATGAAAAAATTACGGCTCTTATTACCCATGATGCTGCTGGCTTTATTCAGCTGGGCGCAGCAGAAGAACATCACGGGGAAGGTAGTGAGCAAGTCGACTCACGAACCCTTACAAGGCGTATCCGTCCGTAGCAAGGACCGCACCGTGGTCACCGATGCCAATGGGGCTTTCTCCATCCCGGCCAGTCCGGGAGATGCCCTCACCTTATCCTTTGTAGGGATGAATCCTCTCGTCGTAAAGATCACAGCCAACACGACAGATCTATCCCTGGTCATGGAGGAAGGCACCAGTGATCTGAACACGGTAGTGGTGACAGGCTACAAGTCGGAGAAAAAAGTCGACCTCACCGGAGCTGTTTCGGTGGTCAATCTGGCTGCCGTAAAAAATGTTCCTGCCGCAAGTCCCATGCTGGCCCTGCAAGGACAGGTGCCAGGTTTGTATATTCAGACAGACGGGTCTCCGACAGGCGCCAACGGAGGATCTCCGCAGATCCTGATCCGGGGTGTCAATACCCTGGGGAATACCAACCCATTGTATATCATCGATGGCATCCCTACCACGCGCTATGAGGATTTCGCCAATCTCAGCGCCAGCGCCATCGCCTCGATCCAGGTGTTGAAGGACGCTTCAGCAGCTTCTATTTACGGCTCCCGGGCTTCCAACGGCGTCATCATTGTCACTACAAAAAATGGAGGTACGGGTGACAAGGTTCGTATCCAGTTCAATACAAGCATCACTATGCAGACGGAAAGGCCCTGGCAGGAAAAAGTCCTGAACTCGCTGGACAGGGGCAAAGCATTGTGGCGCGCCGCTGTGAATGACAGCACGGATCCCAATAATCTCGTGAACAAGATCTATACCTATGACTGGAATGGAGACTATCTCAATCCCGTTCTCAACCAGGTGCATATCGCCCCCTTTGTAGGTGGTGACAGCACGGAGCCGGTAGGCAATACCAATTGGCAGGATGCCCTGTTCAAGAATGCGACCATCACCTCCAATAACCTTTCCATTGCCGCGGGCAACGCGAAGAACGGCCTGCTGGTCGACCTGGGATATTATAACAACAGCGGTCTCGTCGTCTTTACCAAGTTCCAACGGTACAGCGCACGCGTCAACTCACATACTTCTTCCTTCAATGACAAATTGCGCATTGGCGAGAACCTCCAGATCAGCCGGACTTCCCAGATCAATTCTACCAGCGATGTGGGCGGCGCTGCCACTCCGGGACTGGCGCTGACACTCTCCCCGACCATTCCTCTCTACAAGACGGACGGTACCTATGGCGGACCCATCGGTCCGGGCTATACAGATAGGAACAACCCGGTGGATATGCAATACCTCAACCGGTTCAACACCCGCAACCAATTCATTGCCGTCGGCAATATCTATCTCGATCTGGAAATTATAAAACACCTCGTCTATCATACCAGCCTGGGTTTTGATTATTCCGACGCCCTTGCCAAGAACGCTGCGCTCATCGGAACAGAGGGTCCCGTCCGGAGCTTCAACAGCCTGGCGCTGCAGGAATCCAAGGATTTTACCTTCACCTGGACCAATACCCTGAACTACAACCTCGAGCTGGGCAGAAGTAGACTGAACCTGCTGGCAGGCACGGAGGCAGTAAGGAACGACTTTTCCACCTTCGGCGCCGCCACGACAAATTTTGCCCTGCAGAATGCAAACTATCTCCAGCTCAGCTCAGGCGTAGGCGCTCAGACAAATAATGGCGCGGCCACGGGCTACCGGCTCCTCTCCCAGTTTGGTAAAGTCTTCTATGGATATGCCGACAGATACCTGGCCTCCTTTACCATTCGCAGAGACGGGTCTTCCGTCTTCGGCACCAATAACCCATATGGTGTATTTCCCGCCTTCACGCTGGGATGGCGTATCAACAACGAAGCCTTCTTTAAAGACGTGAAAAATGTCTCCAACCTGAAATTAAGAGCCGGCAGAGGTACGGTAGGTAACCAGAACATCGGCAACCTGTCAGCCTATACCTTATTACAGGCCAACTATGGGACAGCCAGCAGCGCATTCCCACAATGGCTGAACATCGGCACCGCCTATGATCTGGGCGGCGTCAATACAGGCACTCTCCCTTCCGGCTTTGCACAGGTGCAAAAAGGCAATCCCAACCTGAAATGGGAGCAAAGTACAGAAACCAACGTGGGATTGGACTTCGGGTTGTTCGACGATAAGATCAGCGGTTCCTTTGACTATTTTGACAGGAACACCAGCGGCATCCTCATCTCTCCCCCTGTAGCGGCTGCTGTCGGTGAAGGACAAACGGAGTATTTCAATGGGGCCAATATGAATAACAAGGGATGGGAGCTGATCCTGAACTATCGCAACCGTACGGCAGGCGGCCTGGGATACAGCATCACCGGCAACGCCAGTCACTGGAGCAATGTCATCACCAGCCTGCCGGATAATGTTCGTCCCGCCTATCCCGGAGACGCCACCCATTCTATCGTAGGTCATTCACAGTTCTCCATTTTTGGATACAAGACGGCAGGTCTCTTCCAGACCACAGATGAAGCCACCAAGGCGCCTACCCAGCCGGGCGTACTGGACGGGGCATTGAAAGGGGCAGGCCGTATCCGGTATGTCGATGTCAATGGGGATGGGAAGATCGACGCCAACGACCAGACCTGGCCGGGCACTACCCTGCCAAAGGTGGAATATGGCCTCCGCATCGAGCTGACCTATAAAAACTTTGACCTGTCCATATTCGGATCAGGTGTGGCCGG
>Ga0105237_10000903_pt1 | contig 39910 bp, 33 predicted proteins | sample KBSC24metaG_FD_81520 | JGI IMG/M metagenome (GOLD analysis project Ga0105237, IMG submission 81520) | Corn rhizosphere microbial communities from Kellogg Biological Station, Michigan, USA - KBS C2-4 metaG | ecosystem: Host-associated > Plants > Roots > Rhizosphere > Soil | place: Michigan, USA...
GCGCGGCGGCAGCGGCGCGCGCAGACGCTCGTCCCGCTGACGCCCGTCCCGCAGACGCCCGTCCCGCAGACGCACGTCCGGCAGACGCTCAGACAATGACGGCGATGCACTTCGACAAAGCTGAAACGTTGTTGGTCGGCTTTAGAAACGTTCGTCTGAACGAACCCGGCACCGCAGAGGAAATCGCATATGAACGCAAACGCGCGCAACAACTTGTCTACCAAAACATGATCTTGCGGCGCGAGGCCGAGGCCAGCGGTGATATCCAAACTGAATCGCTGCTGGAGAATTTGGAACCAATACTTTTGGACATCGCGAATCTTTCGGACAAGCCGAATAAAGATGCGGTGCGCGTGATTCGCGAACGCGTGGAACGGAAGAACATCGTTCCGCTGTTGCGCGTCAATTCAACCGCTCTCGCACGCGCGCTCGATTAAGCGCGTGCTTGATAATCAGTTTTTTTTCAGGCGGTTCACCTTAGAGGCACAGGGAACGTAGAGATGCCATGTGCGTTTTTGATCACCGCTCGATCTGCTGCGCTCGCTCTCGGGTTCTCTGTGCCTGTGCGGTGAACCACGAATAATTCATTTAAGGACAAACGAATGATCATGAAGCATTTAGTTAAAAGCCCGAAGACTGTCACCATTGCCCTGCTCGCTATCGCAGCCGTTATCGCGATTTCAACACACCGCGCACAAGCGATCGATCAGGACATCGCCAAGCTCAATCGGTTCGTGCAAGCGACGAAGGGCAACACCGCGTCGATGCAGGTCTTCCGTGAGGGCCGCGACCTCATCGAAGCTCAAAACTGGCAAAAAGCCGCCGAAAAATTCAACGACTTCATCAAGGGTTTTCCAAAAGACAAGGACATGGACGCCGCGCTCTACTGGTATGGCTATGCGCTCGAGAAACAGAACCGTAAAGAAGAGGCAAAGGTGCCTCTCACTCGACTGGTTCAAAGGTACCGCAATTCAAGCTGGCGTCAGGAAGCACTAGCGCTGCTCGTCGTACTGGGCGAGAAGGCTTTGGTGGACCAGGAGGTCGTCAAAGAGAACTGTGAGATCAAGATACTCGCATTGCAAAGTCTGTTTCAGGCAGACGAGGAACGCGCGATCTCACTCGTGACAGAATCGCTTAAAGCAACTCCATCGGCGCAGTGCCAGGGTTTTCAGGCAGCCGCACTCTCGATGCTCGGCTCGCATGGTGGTCCGAGAGTAGTTCCACTGCTCCTCGACATCGCGCGCAACAATGCCGATCAAAAACTTCGTCTCACCGCAATCAGGCGTTTGGGTGAACAGCGCAGCGATCAGGTCACAGACGAACTGATCAAGATGTACGACGCCGACAAGACCAAAGAAGTTCGCACGCAGGTTTTGCGTGCTCTCGTCGAGGGGCGCACAACGCGCGGCAGTGCCAAGGTGCTCGAGATCGCTCGTACGGGCGACGATATAACGATGAGGCAGGTTGCAATTCGTTACATCGGTGAACTGGACGACGCCGCTTCGCTCGACGAACTGATCCGGATTTACGACGCGGATCAAACAAGAGAGATTCGCTTTCAGATCATCCGAGCACTTGCTGAACGCGACGATGCCAAAGCGCGCGCCAAGCTGCTCGAGATCGCACGCACTGGCGCCACACCCGAGGAGCGCATCGAGGCGATGCGGCGTCTTGGGGATCATAACCGCATTAGCATGGACGAGCTCCTGCAGCTCTACACTAGTGAAACGAATCCGCAGATCAAGCAGTCGTTGCTCCGCGTCTTCGGCGAGAACAACGATCCGCGTGCGCAGGCGAAGCTGATGGAGATCGCCCGCGGGAACGATCCCGTCGAACTTCGCATGTACGCGATCCGACAATTAGGTGAGAAAGACGATGAACAAACAGTCAATCAACTTGTTGCGATGTACGACTCGGAACAGAACCAGCAACTCAGATCGGCACTGATGCGCGGATTTGGCGACTCGAACCAAAAGAGCGCCCTGCGCAAGTTGATGACGATCGCCCGCAGCGATCCATCCGTCGAGATGCGCAAACTCGCCGTCAGGTACCTGGGCCAAAGCAAAGATCCTGAGGCACTGAAGTTTCTTGAAGACTTATTGAAGTAAGGGCTGTGGCTTCGCTGTGCTTCTGTTGCTTGTCATTCACACCGGGCTTGAGCCCGGTGAACAGGCGGAAGGCCTCGCTGTAACCGTTTCAACGGTTTCGGTGGACCTATTTTCATTCTGGAGGAGTCATGCGCAATTTACTCATGCTGCTGCTCGTAGCAATAGTCGGCGTCGCGTGTGTGGACCGCGCCGCTACGGCCACTGGAGTCGCCGTCACAGACGACGATCTGCAAACGCAATCCAGTACGACGACGGTTCAGAGTTTTACCCCGGTTGAAGGCGCCGATCTGATGGCGCGGCTCGAGGCAGCTCAAACGCGAGCGCGCACGCGCCAAACGCCTTACTGGTCTGCGTACACGTTCGACGTCCGTCCCGGCGTCGCCGTCGATCCTGCGATCCGCGATTTCAATGGCTCGATGAACACCTTCGGCGACACTACCGTGTTTGTCGGCACAACCTCGGGTGGTATGACAGTCGAAACACGGAACCTCGCGATCTTCCTGCTGCGGGAGCCGTCGAGCAACCAGATCACACGCATGGAGGTTTACAACCTCGAACGAAAACGCGAGTACAGCGGTTATCCCGTGTACTGGCTCGGCCGCGCCAACAACGAAGAGAGCTTGAACTACATGCGCGCGATCGCCGCCGCCACGCCGCTCGACATGCTGAGCGAACGTGCGGTTTTAGGCATTGCTTTGCACGACGACTCGCGCGTCGCCGGCATGCTCAAAAACTTCGTCAGCTCGTCGCCAAATCAACACATTCGCTCGTCGTCTGTTTACTGGCTCGGGCAGATCGGAGGCGAATCAACCTATCTCGCCACCCTCGTGCGCAACGATGCGGAAGACAAGGAGCTGCGACGCTCCGCAGCACACGCGATTGGCGCGAGTCGTGAGCGCGGCGCTATCAGCACCATCGTCGCGCTTTATGAAAGCGTCAAGGAACCCGAAGTTCGTCGCGCCGTAATCTCAGCAGCGGGCCGCAGTATCGAAGAGCAACCGGCGTTCAACTTTCTGCTCGGCGTCGCGAAGAACGATGCTGACTGGGAGTCGCGACGTACCGCTGTACGCCAACTCGGACACATGGAAATTCCAAATGCCGCGGACGAGTTGGTGAAGATCTACGCAAGCGAAACGAACCTGGACGTGAAGCGCGCTGCATTGCGAGCGCTCGCAGAAACCAAGAACCCGCGCGGACAAACACGCATCCTCGAAATCGCGCGCAACGACGCAAATCCCGAGCTGCGAAGGACAGCGATCCGAGTGCTTAGCGAGCGCGGCGAAGCGGCGGTTGACGATCTGCTCAAGTTGTTTGACTCGGAACAAGTGACGGACGTCAGGCGTGCAGTGTTGCAAACGCTCTCGGACATCAAGAGCCCGCGCGTCGAGGACAAGTTATTCGAGGTCGCAAAGAGTAACGACAACGTCGAAGTTCGGCGTCAGGCGATTCGACTTCTCGGCGAACGCGTCAGCAAACGCAGCTTCGAGTTTCTGAGTGCAACGGCGCAGAGCACTGATGGAAATGGCGAGGTGCAGGTGCAGGCGGTGAGAGCGATCAGCGAACGACACTCGGAAGAGTCAGTGCCGTTGTTGATCAAAATTGCTCGCACACATCAGAATCCGATGGTGCGCAAACAGGCGATCCGATCGTTGGGTGAGTCGGGCGATCCGAGGGCGATTGAGTTTTTCAAAGAGGTGCTAACGAAATAATTAAAATAGGTCCTATAGAACTTATAGGACCTATATTGATCACACGCCTGCGAGCAGCTTCTTCCATCTGGCCCACGCATCGTCGCGGGCCTTTTTGTTTCCCTTCCACGCCTCCAATTCTTTCTGATCTGCCGGCTCCGGCGCATCGCCCGCTCGCATGAATCCGTGACCCGCGTTTTCATACGTCACGGGATCGAACGTCTTCTTCAATTCCGTCATCGCCTCAGCGGTTTTCGCCAGTGTCGCATTGATGCGCGCGTCGTTGCCGGCGTAAAAGCCGTAGACCGGCGCTTTGATTTTCGCGAGCGCGTCTTTGTCAGGCGTGCCGTCAGCCGCTGCCGGTGCTGGTCCATAAAACACAAACGCCGCTTTGATGTCTTTATTGTTCGTCGCGTATCGGAAAGCCTGGCCGCCGCCCCAGCAGTAACCAGCAACCACAACCTTGCCGTTCGACGCCGGAACTTTCGAAATGTAATCCGCGACTGCATTCAAGTCAGCAGTGATCTGGTCCGGCGGTAGATCGCGGATCTTCTGGCCCACTGCCTGACGGTCGAGCGAACTGGTGCCGCCACCGTTTGGCCCCATGCCCGAAAGCAGATCCGGCGCGATCGCGACGTAGCCTGCTTCGGCAAGCTGATCCGTCAAACTCTGAACCCAGTCGCTCATACCGAAAATCTCGTGAATGACGACAACCGCTGTGGCCTTGTTCTTGTTCTCGGGATAGACCACGAAACTGTTTACTTCGCGCGTTCCGTTTTTGACCTTCACCCATTCCTGGTGACGCGGCGATTTAGCCAGTCGCTGCCTGGCCCAATCCTGGTCCACCATCGGATCTGCATTAGCAGACGGTGTTGCGTGATTATGTCCGGGCATGTTCTGGCCACAGGCGACGCTCGAACACAAAAACACCAATCCCAGCAAACTCAACATTGATCTCATCTTTTACCCCCCGTAGTTAATTCTCTATCTCGAAGTCGACCCACTGGACCACCTGCGGCACTTTCTTCTTCTCGTCTCTTTCCAAAATCACGATCTGGAGAAAGTAGTCTCCCGCGTCAAGGTCAGGAGTCAGCTTCACCGAACCATTCACTAACAGACGATTCGGATCGGGCTGATTGCCGGCTTCGATAGGTATTTCCGCACCTGAATAGACGTTCTTGCCGTCGCGAAACAGCCGGGCTTGCATGACCAACGGCTTTGCGTTCGTCGCGTTATAAGTCACGAAAGCGAAGTCGAGATTGGAATTCTGTACGAACCGTCTCGTGCCCGTATCCTCCGTTATCCGATCCGGATCGCCGCCAAAAGACGCCGCCGCCGTTCCCAGAACAATTCCTGAAACCGCTACCTTCTTCTTCGTTAAATCAGGCACCTCCACAAACCGCCCGGCAGTACCGACTTTCTTCGACGTCTTGTCGAGCGTCGCGATGCGCACTTGATAAGCACCAGGCCGCCTCACCGGAATGTCGAATCTGAGGGCGACACCATTGCGCATCGCGTGTTCGTAATCTCTGTCGATTAAATTCATCGTCGCCCCGCGTCCAAGCTGCGCAATCGGCAAACCGTTGTCGCCAAAGACGACGCCACGCAGTTCGATTACGGCGCGATACCGGTCGTCGATCTTTTCGAATACAAGATCCTTCGCGTCGATATAAACAAACGAGCGGACGATGGAGCCGGCGACCTTGTCGTGCGTGAAAAACGAGGTGAGGTCCACTTCGATATCCTGCGCGCCGAAAGGCGATAACAGCGCACGTGTGGCCGTCTCTCGAGCTGACGGCGGTCTTTTGATCACGTCCTCTTCGCTGATGCCGTAAAAGCCGTAACGCGTTCGCAAACTCATCCGCGATCGCTTTACCTTCGCGTTGATGTGGTGAAAGCGGCGATTGAACGTTTCGTCCGTCGGGCGATAACCGATGAGGTAGTAACCGCTCTGATCTTCCAGAACTTTGCGAAGTTGGAAGTTGTTTGAATTGCGCACCATGAAACCGCCGGTTTGCCTGGCCAACAATTCAGCCCCCTCGCGCCTGGTCCATAGCAGTCGCGCACGAGTATCCAGCAGGGTCCGCATTTGATACTGAATATTTTGAATGTCGCCCGTGAATGAATCCGCAGCCGTGATGCCCGTGATCGCCAAAGCCTGCGTATCGACGGTGTAGATCACGATCGAGGACCGAATCGCTTTCTCAGCAACTTTTCTGAGGTACGCGGAAGTGCCGGCGTACTGCATGTACTGGCCGACCGGGCCATAGAATTCGTCCTGAGACTCTCTCGGTATGCTGTCAGACATGATCACCATCGACTTGCGACCCGGCAACTCAGACATTGCGTCGAGGATGAAATGCAAAGCCGTCATCGTGTTGTAATACGAGTTCGGACATCCGCCCCAAACGCCGCCGCCGACTGGTGCAAAGAGATTGATGCCAACGCGATTGCATAAATTCCAACGCAACTGGTCCACTGCACGGTTGAGAATACGTTTGTCGTTTGTGAACTGCTGCAACACCCCTAACTGGCGGCCGGTACGAACGATCGCCACGAGATCGTTCGGCTGCATCTCCTGATTTACGAACTTCCTCAATTGACTCCTAACCTGGCCCATGCTCTCGGCAGAGATGCCTAGATCGTCCACCACGAGTGCGATCGTTCGGCGCGGCTCTTCAGGTCTTAAAGGAGAAACTGGAACGATGTCGCTCGACTTGTTCTTAACCGCAGGCGTTGGTTCAGCAGCCGTGCGCGGAACGTTTGAAACGTAAGCGAAGCTGGTGATGGTTTGCTTCTTGCCATCTTCATAGATCTCGAAATCGCCGGCGGTCAGATCAGTTACTTGTTTCCCGTCTTTGAGGACCACGGCGTCGACCTGAACGAGGTTCGTGGTGATTCTGACGACGTCGTCCTGATCGTCGCTGGGCTTCGCAGGTGCAGGCTGGGTTTGGGCGACTGCCGGCAGAAGAAGACAGAGCGACAGCAGCAGAGCAAGGAATACTTTGCGATACATCGGGTTAGTCTCCTTTAACGGTACTGCGTTAGGGAGAGTTTTAGGGGTGGAATGCAAACACAAAGTACCACATTCCTGGTTAGCTATGAAACTTCGAAGGTACGTTTGTGCGTCCCCACTTCAGCACGCGACTCATCCAGACGAGCTCGTCAAGAAAGTCTTTCGCGCGCTGCACAAAGGCGTTGTCGAGTAGTTGCCCCTGCTCGTCAAAGAGCGTTTCAACCTTGGGAAAATTGAGATCGGTAAAGCAGACGGCCAATCCGAGTTCGCGGACCATCGGCACCATCGCTTCGATCACGCGCGTGCCACCCCATGGACCAGCAGAAACACCGACGAACGCGACTGCTTTGTGTACGTACTCGCGCAGCAGTAGATCGAGCACGGCTTTCAACGAACCCGGATATCCGTGATTGTATTCAGGAGTGACTATCACCAGGCCGTCGGCCTGAACGATCGCGTCTCGCCATTCCGGGAACAGGTGTTTGATTTCCTGACCGTAATCGTCCTGCGGCAACTTGAAATCAACCACATCAAAGAGCCGCGTGCGAATCTCCGGCCTCTTCTCCATCTCACTCACGAGCCACTTCGCCACGGCAACACTCTTCCTCAACTTGCGACTCGTGCCCAACAGCACTGGTATGTTCAATTCGTCCATCTCAGCCCCTATCTTGGACGCGGAGAAGGAGTGACGCGGCGACGCGGAGGTATCTCCGTGTCCCCGCGTCTCTGCGTCCCCGCGTCTATTTCATCGTCATTATCGCAGCCCACGTCTCGATGCCATCCCAAAGATTCTGGAGACGAATGTTTTCATTCTCCGCGTGTTGGTTATTGTCGTAGTTCGCGATCGGAACCGAGATCGTCACGGTCTTCAGTCGCTCGGTAATGATGGACAGCGGAAGACTGCCGCCTGAAGTCGGCAATAACACGATCTTTTCCGGTGACGTCGACTGCACGGCTTCGATCACCGACTTCGAAATCGGCAGATCCATCCGTGTGCGCTCTGCGTTGTAACCACCAGCACGCGCATTCACGCGCGCAATCAACGGATACTGAGCGCGCTCCGCGTCCGTCGGATCGCGATCGATCACGTGGTAACCCTGTTTGCGAATGTGCTCGATCAACCGCTCCGTCTGCCGGTGGTGATCGTTTCCTTTCACCAGTCGCAGGTCGAGCACAGCCGTGGCCATAGTCGGGATCACGTTGCGCGCGAGCTTACCGACGTCACCGCTGGCAAAGCCGTTGATATTCAGCGACGGCAGACTGATCAACTCGAGCAGACTTTTTCCACCGCCCTCAGTGGTTGCAATTCCCAACTGCTTCTTCAACTCTTCATCGTATTGAGGCGCGCCGGCAATCGCGCGGCGCTCTGCGTCGCCCAACGGTTCGACGTCCGCGTACCAACCTTCGATCGTCACACGTCCCTCATTGTCTTTCATCGACGCCAGCAGGCGCGCTAGCAGATTCGCCGGATTCGGCGACCAGTTTCCATAATGGCCACTGTGCAACGGTCGCTTCGCGGCGTAGACAGTGACGTCGACGTTCGTATCACCACGCGCGCCGAAAACGACCTGCTTCACGCCCGACTGGTGCACTGGTCCATCACAGATGATCCACACCTCTGCTTCGAGTAATTCTTTGTGCTTGTCGATGATGTCGCCGAGGTTTGGCGAACCGGCTTCTTCCTCTCCTTCGAAGAAGAACTTGACGTTTGAAGTGAGCGGGATGCCTTTATCTTTCAACGCACTGAAGGCGGTGAGAATCGCCATCACGCCGGCTTTATCGTCAGACGCAGAACGCGCGTAGATGCGATACCTCGGGTTTAACGCGCCGGTCGCCGGAAGAGAAATTATTTGTCCATTGTCTTCGATTGCACCCGAACGAAATACCGGTTGCCACGGTAATGTTCCAGTCCACTGCTTTGGATCGGTTGGTTGGCCATCGTAATGCGCGTATACCAGGATCGTCCGTTGTGCACCAGGCACTTTCCACTCGGCGTAAACAGCAGGTGGTGTGGTCGGATTAGAACCTTCCAACAGGCGCGGACTCAAACCACGCTGCTTCATCATCTCGACGATCAGCGCAGCATTCTTGCGGATGTTTTCCGTATCGGAGGCGACGTTCGGAATCGAAAGGAGCGTGACGAACTCCTGGAGAATCGCACGTTCGTTTGCATGGCGAAATTCGCGGACTCTTTCCTGGGTTGTCTGGGCCAGGACCGCATACGGCAACAGGACCAGGAGCAGCAATGTACGCAGGAGCATTGCGGCATTATCTCACAACCCCGCCGTTATCAAGCGCTGTGTAGACGTCCGTCGAGAACAGTCCGAGCCAGGGATCGGAAGACGGCGTGAGAAAGATGGTTGCGTAGACCTTCTCGTTCAACTTCTCCACGTCGTTGCGAGCAGGATCGCGCATCAGCATTGTGTACAGTTTCGAATGCATCAGGTATTCGTTGCGCATCGTGTCGAGTGCTATGAATTCCTGAAACCTGTGCAGCAGTCGAGCCAATTCCTCATTCGCCAACGTGGGATTCTGACGTTTGATCAGCGCGATGCTGCGTTCGTCGAGAATCGCCTCGCTTGCATGAAGCTGCGCAATCTTTTTCCATGCAGCTTCATCGGTAATCTTTTCCAACGCTTCCGTTGTGCTGGTCATAGCACGAAGTATTGGCCTCTCGGTGAGCGCCTTCGTAACTGCGAGCGGAGAAATGCTGAGGGCTTGGTCGTCCGTGCCCTTTTTTATGATCAGACCTGCCGGCGGTGTGCCGCCGATCTTCGTCGTATCGAGCTTCCAGGCGACGGCGATCTTGCCGCTCTGAGCGAGGTAATACCTCATCAGGAGGGAATTTCTTACTTGGTCGTCCTTGCCTGCGGTCGACTTGAACATCTCTTCCGCATCGACGAGTGCACGACGAAACGCGGTTGGACCATACAGACCGGGCACAGCATCGATCGGGCGTCCCGTGGAATCGAGAATGTAGTGAATGCTGTTGCCGGTCAGGGTTCGCTCGAGTTTTCGTCCATCGCCGTAATCGATCGTCACCTTCGGAACGGGACGCACCGACTGCCAGTGAAGCACGTAGTGTTCGCGCAAGTAGTCAGACACGTCTGCATTTGAGTAGAGCACCGTGCGGAAGAACCTGCTGTTCGCGCAGCTAAACTCGTCGGTGAGTTTGCCCAGGAGACGCAAAGAAAGAATGGGTTTGCCGCTCTCGGCGGACGCTTTCTTGGCAGCTTCGAGATCCGTGTACCAGTAAAGACCCGAAATGTAGCTGTTCTTTTGTTGAGCAACAGTGTCAAGGGCAACGGAGATCCGTTGCCATTGCTCGTCGGGCGCCGCGGATGGGTTTTCGACGTGGCGACGGATTTCGTCCGCGTACTGGGCCATCAATATTTGCAGACCCGCCGGGCCGAGCGCACGTAGCTCTTCGATTGTAGGTTCATTGGCGAACGAAACTTGAGCTAACAGGAGCAACAGGAGTAACGAAAGGAAGGGTTTCATCGGGACCTCCAAAGTGACCGTTTGAAGGCCCGAAAAGCTTGCGGGTTGTCTGGAGCCACAACGAGGCACAAAAAGGAACACAAAAAATCCAATTTAATTTTTGTGATTACTGATTTTTGTGATTCCTTTTGTGCCTTTTTGTGGCCCTATTTCTTCATGAGGTCGAGTACGGCCGAGGTCATCGCTTTGATGCCGGTTCGGAGTGTCGGTTCGGGAACGGGGGCAAAGAGCGCCGAGTGGAGACCGGGTAACGGCACACCCGTTTCCCTGCTTGCCTTGACTTTCGCCGGGTCGCCGGCGCCGAGCCAGAAGAGCGTCGCTGGAATCTTGTGGTCCAGGCTGAAGTAACCAAAATCCTCACTCGCCATGATCGGCGGTACATTGACGACATTCTCTTCGCCGAGTGCCTGCTTGAATACTCCCGCCAGACGTTCGATCAACTGCGGATCGTTGTACATTGAACCTGTGCCCTCGGCGACTTTCACGATTGGAGCACGATCTTCAGGAATGCCTGCCGTCATCGCAACGCCCTTAACGATGCGTTCAATCGATGCGAGGATGCGTTTCCTGACCTCTTCCTTGTAAGTGCGTACCGTCAACTGAAGGTTCACTTCGTCGGGGATGATGTTGTAACGCGTGCCGCCGTGGATCGATCCGACAGTGACGACCGCTGGATCGAGTGGCGAATTCTCGCGACTCACGATCGTTTGCAGAGCCATTACGACCTGTGCTGCTACGACGATCGGATCCTTCGCTACTTCAGGCTTCGAACCATGTCCACCAATGCCTTTGATCTTGATGTCGATCGACGTCGCACTCGCCATTGCGTATCCGGGTGTGTAAGCCACTTTGCCTGTTTCCAGGTCCGCTGTGTCGTGGAGGGCGAGAACGAAATCGGGTTGTGGAATGTTTGTGTAAACATTGTCGCTCAACATCGCGTTCGCGCCGTCGCCTGTCTCCTCCGCCGGTTGGGCCAGCATCACCAGCGTTCCGCTCCAACGATTCTTCAGCTCCGTCAGCATCCTGGCCGTTCCGAGGAAGCTGGTCATGTGGATGTCGTGACCGCACGCGTGCATCACGCTGACTTCGACGCCCGCGTCGTTCTTCGTCTTTACCTGGCTCGCGTATGGCACGCCGGTCTTCTCTTCAACCGGCAATGCATCGAGTTCAGTTCGCACCAAAACCGTCGGGCCTGGTCCATTCTTCAACACGCCCACCAGACCATGGCCCACCCACTGCGCATTTTGATACTTGCCGATGCGCTCGGTAACTGTGAACCCGAGCTTTCGTAACTCGCCCGCAATGAACGCCGCCGTTTTCTCTTCGCGATGAGAGAGTTCGGGCGCCTGGTGCAGGTTTTTGTAAGTTGATAACAACGAGGCGAGCTCGTGATCGATCATCGCGTCAAGCGACTGTTGTTGACCACTGACACTGAAGGCGAGCGCAGCAAGAATGAGCGGAACAAGGAATCCACGACGCATTTATGGGTGCTCCTAAAGTTAGCCACGAAAAGGCACAGAAAGTCACAAAAGTAACTTTTTGAGTTCACTGATCCTGGCGAGATGGTAATCATCGTGTTCGGCCTGAAAAAATAGCATATCTACAAGCCGCATCTGCACATTCAAACGCGGATGCAGCGCGGATCGCGCAAAAAGATCAGCGTCGAAGCTTTCGAGGCGCCTGACCATTGCGTGTCTCGCGGCGCGAAACGCTTTCAGGATCGACTCGACAGGTACTTCGTTGTGACTTGCTTCGTAGGTCTTTCGATTCGACATGTCAGCCGCGTGCAGAGCTGCATTTCCGGCGACGTACTCGTCGATTCGTTGGTCGACCAGACTCTCGAGATCGAGCAGGTGGCCGGCATTCTCCTGCATGGACCAGCGCCCATCTGCCTGGGTTGTCAGTGTTTCGGGTGATAGACCGCCCGTGAGATCTTCGAGACGCGCGGGAGTGCCGCGGATGCGCTCGATCATCTCGGGATAGATGCCTGCGGGGAAGTCGAAATTAAAGCGCCGGTCGGTCCACTTGATGCGTTCAGTCATAATAGGTCCTATAGGACGGGTAGGACCTATTCTAACCTCAATTCCCTTCAGTTGGCTGCGTGAGGCTGAACCAGTTCCCGGAATTGTCTTTGAAAACGGCTTCGACGCCGTACGGTCTTTCGGCGGGTTCCCCGATGAATTTAACGCCCTTCGCCTTCAGCTCTTCGTAAGTGCCGCGACAGTCGTCGGTATTGAACACGCCCGCGCCGAGCACGCCCTTGTTCATGATCGCGCGCAACTGCTGCGACGTCTCGTCATCCATCAGCATTCCTGGTTTGGGTTCCATGAGAATGAGCTCGAAATCAGGATCGTCTTCCGTGCACATCGTCAGCCAGCGGAAATCCTCGCCGACCATCGCGTCCGTGTGCACCCTGAACCCGAGCTTATCGCGATAAAACTCGAGGGCTTCATTCTGATTGTTTACGAAGATTGTGGCGTGAGACATCCTGCGGATCATTAGTTGATTTCTCCTTAGAGTTGGACGATAGCAAATTCCGCTGAGAAAGCGCTTCTTGGAAATTGCTTTTTAGACAGGATTAACAGGATTTTTCCGGATTACGCGGATTCGAGTTTGTACATCACGAGGAAACAGCCGGGCACCTGTCGCTTTGCCTGTTCCCTCTGCTTCACTTTTTCGCGGTAGATGATCGGAGCATGGCCGACGTATCTGTGAAACAGAGTGCTGAACGATCCGAGACTCTGGAATCCGACCTCGTAGCACACGTCCGTGACGCGAAGTTCGTCGCCGCCGAGGAGTTCCTTGGCTTTCTCGATGCGACGCTCGATGAGGTACTGGTGAGGCGTCTTGTTGAAAGCCTGTCGAAACAGTCGCAGAAAGTGATAACGAGAGAAACACGCTTTCTCGGAAATCTGATCGAGGCTGAGCGGGTGGTCGTAGCAGTGGTCGATAAAATCACGCGCACGATCCAGCCGCTCGAGCGTCTCTAAATCTTCTATTCTTCGCACCATTACGGTTTCGGGGGCAAAGGTTTCTGAAGCGCTGCCTTGATAAATTCATCCATCCCCGCAACGCTGTCGGCGTGTCGGAACTTGTAATAGTTCGTCAACTGCGCCAACCACTCTTTACGACTTTGTTCAGTCTTTGGGTCCGTTCCTGCGGTCGCAATCGCGCGCGCGTACGCGTCGATGATGCGATCCATCAGGGCGTTCAACTTCTCGAGCGCTGCTTTGCTTTCGGGCGTCTCGGGCTTGCCTGCGTATTTAGTCTGGAACTCCGCCGCGTTCGTCTTGTAGGGACCCGACTCATAAGCGACCGCCAGGAAATAATAGGTCGAAGGAGTTTTCTTGATGTCGCTGTCGTACTGCGCCGCCTTCAGCAACGCGTCGATCGCCTGATCGGGCGTGGTCTTCAGTATCAGGAACCCGACTGCGTAGTTTAGATAAGCGAGCGTGTCGTCCTTGCCTTTGAATGGCGCCCATTCGTTCGGAACTTTCCCTGACTCGATCGCCTGGATGGCTTGTCGCGCATAGCGGAGCGCGTCCGTATTGTAGGCTTCGTTTTTGGCTGAAGCGGCAAGATAACCAGCATAGCCGAGGTCAATCTGAGCACGCAGGTAAGTCGGCTCGTCGGCGAGTATCTTCGCGCCGGTGCTGTAGGCTTCCGCGAAGTTCTTTTCGTTAATCAGCCCCGGGAGTTTGCGCTTGCGCTCGTCACGTTCATAGAACATGACCCACTTCGTGAGATAGTCGATGTACTGATCTTTATCTTTCGTGTACTTCAGCAGGTAGTCTTTCGCAGCCTGGTACGCGACGCCACGATTGGTGTTGTGGTTATCGTAAAACTGCAAATAGAGCCGGACCTTTACGGGATCCTCGGTTTCCGGACCGACCTGTGCGGTCTGGACGGCGCTCTGAGCGGGCTGGGCGACCGCAACAGAACCAAATGTCGACAGCGCAACGGCCATGAACGCAGCCGCTGCTAATCCTTTTACAAACAACTTCATATCAGCTTTCCTCCGCTAGCGTGTCCGCCGGTCCCTTAGACGCCAAAGCGCCCGCTAAAGGTTTTATCCGGGTGAGGTTATAATAAGTTCCGCATCACATAATAATTAATGATCGCGGCAAACTAAAGTGACTGAACATATCAAATTCTCGGGGCGCATTCTATTTCTTACTGAAGATACCGCACTTATCCGGCAACAACTCGAAGCCCGCGATGAGGCGGCGACACAGCTCGAAACCGAGCTCGCGGGGCGTCTGCTCGAAGGTACTTTGCCTCTGATGAGCAATATCTCGACAGATGAGATAACGCCTGGCTGGGTCTGTTTTTACTACGACGAAACGCTCGGTCAGTACGTCTACGTCGGCATGCGCGACGGTGCGGTGAAGAAAGACGAAGTGAAGAACGGCGGGTTTGCCGTCGTCGTTTCGGGACTTTCAAAAGGCTGCGGCTCCTCGCGCGAGACGGCGCCGTTCGCGGAAAAAGCAGCCGGTATTCAACTCGTCATCGCACAGAGCATCGAGAAGATTTACGGCCAGAACTCGCAGAACATCGGGCTTCTGACTTCAACGGATCTCGGTCTGATCGAGCGCATTCGACTCGGGGAGGACATTCCCCTTGCCGACTTCACGAAAGGACTCGATCCGATCTCGCAGGACATCGTCTCTCACGGCGGATTATTCAACTACAACAAAGCGCGACTCGCGGGAAAAGTCTCGCCGCCGCCGATCGAAACGCCTCGACGTCCGATGACGATCGTCGAGAAGATCATTGCGCGGCATACGTTTGTAAGAGCGGGCAGCATTGGCGTCGAGGCGGTGAAGCCGGGCGATGCGTTGTTTGCCGTGGCAGACGTGAGGTTCTCGCACGAGTACGTGACGCCGATGGCCGAGTCGTTGTTCAAACAGGCGCTCGGGCCGGACGCGCGTGTGTCCGAACCGGAGTCGGTGTTTGCGTTTCGAGATCACCTGACGTTTCTCGGGCGCGTGATGTCGCCGAAGCATCGTGAGATGGGACTGTTGGAGAAGGCTGAAGGATTGGCAACGACGCAGCAGAGTTTTACGACGCAGCAAAAGATCAGGCTCTACGGTGAGAATCCGGAAGGTGGTTCTGAAGCCATCTGTCACAACGCCGTCGTCGAAGATCTCGCGTTGCCGGGTCAGATCGTGATCGGGACTGACTCGCACACGTGCATGGCGGGTGTGCTCGGTTGCTTCGCGTTTGGTGTTGGATCGACTGACATGGCGAATGCGTGGTACACGAAAGATATTCGCATTCGCGTTCCCGAGACTGTGCGTTACGTGCTCAAAGGAAAGAAGCGCGCCGACGTCGCGGCGAAAGACGTGATGCTCTATATCCTGGCAACCGAGTACATGAAGACGAGCAAAGGCATCGGCAAGGTGCTGGAATTTGCGGGCGATGATTTGAAGAACTGGGCGCTGGATGAGCGCGCGACGTTGACGAACATGGCCGTCGAAGCGGGCGGTACGACCGGAATCATCGAGCCGGATGAAGTGACGCTCGAATACATCGTGCGGACGCGCGGACTCGATGCTGACGAAGTGCGAAAAGGGTTTACTTACAGCGACAGGGACGCGCAGTACGCGGCAGTTTTCGAGATCGATCTCGACGCGATCGAACCGATGGTGGCGACGCCGGGCGATCCGCGAAACGGCATTCCGATCGACGAGCTGGGCGAGGTTCGCATCGACGCTGCTTACGGTGGCTCGTGTACGGGCGGCAAGATGGCTGACATGGACATGTATGCGCAAGTGCTCGAGAACGCGCTCGCCAGTGGGAAGCGAGTGGCTGAAGGCGTGCACCTTTACATTCAGTTTGGCTCTCAGAAGATCAAACAGTACGCGCGCCAGCGTGGGTATATCGACATTTTCGAGCGCGCGGGGGCTGAGTTGATCGACCCGTCGTGTGGCGCGTGTATCAACGCCGGTCCGGGCGCCTCACCCTCCGCCGAGACGGTCACCGTCAGTGCTCAAAATCGAAACTTTCCCGGGCGCAGCGGCCCCGGCAAACTCTATCTCGCCTCACCGTACGTGGTCGCCGCCTCTGCGATTGCGGGCAAGATCGTGGAACCGAAAGAGTTCCTTTAGTACACAAATCACACAAATTTACACAAAATCCTTTTTGTGCAATTTGTGAAGGGTTCTTTGTGTAATCTGTGGACGGATTTTCCTGAAACTTTTCGCCCTGCCTGCGCACTAACCTAGCGAGAACATGATGAAGCGGCTGACGGTCGATGAACTGAATCTGGATGCTCAGCCTGGCGCCTTCGCGGGAACTCTGATGAATAGTTCAGCAGACCTGGTTTCGCGCACGTGTCAGGGCGACTCCGAAGCCTTTCGTCTGATCTTTGAACGCTACTCGCGGCCTGTTATCAGTTTCATCTACGACATGGTCAACGATCGCGCGCTCGCCGAAGAGTTGACGCAGGAGACTTTCGTCCGTGCCTACCGTGCCATTCGCACGATGCGCGCCGAAACAAAACTCTCCACCTGGCTGTTTGGCATCGCCCGCAACGTGGCACGCGAGTCTCTCCGGGCGCGCGCCCGCGCGAGTAATCATGTGGATCTCGCGGATAAGTCGGTCATGGATCTAAGCGACGACAAACCGGTACCGGTCGACGGCTTGCTCAGCAAGGAGTTAAACGAGCTGATCCGGCGTTCGCTGGCTGCGCTCGACGAAGACAAGCGATTGGTGTTCACGTTGAAGGTGCTGCACCAGTGCAGCTACGAAGAGATCGCGGGCATCACCGGGTTCTCGCTGGCGAAGTTGAAGACGGATTTACACCGTGCGCGGGCGGAGATGAGAAAGAAGATCAGTCCCTACGCTGGAGTTGGTTATGAAGTGTGAAGTTTGTGTAGAGCGGTTGGAAGAGTATCTCGACGGTGAGGTTCCGGCTGACGAGCAGGAGCGGATTAGCGGGCACTTGATCGCGTGTGCTGATTGTGCCGAGATGTTTCGGGAGCTAACGGCGGAACAGGAAATCTTCGCGCGTTACGATCGCGATGTGGAGGTACCGCCGTTTCTCTGGACCAGGATCGCTCAACACACTATCGCCGGGAATAATGGTAAGAGAGGCGGGTGGCGCGCGTACTTCTTCGCGACGCCGCTCGCTGGTGTGATCGCGATACTGGTGGTCGCGATCGCCGTGGGAGTCGTGTACGTGATGTCGAGTCGGCCAACTCCCAGGAAGATCGTAAAGCAAACGGACCCGACGCTACCGCGTAACGGTACTGACCTCACCCAGGAAAGTGCGAAGGGAAAACAACAGCGTGCAGAGGGAAACGACGCGCAACCCAGGTTGAAATCCGAAGAAATCGTTGCGCATCGACCACGCCGTAGTAAACAAGCAATCAAACACGCCCCAATCGATCAGTCAGACGTCTTGTCGTCCGATCTCGGGTATCTCGACGTCGACGATCAAGACACCGCCAAGCACATCGAGCAAACACAGAATCTTTTGCGCTCGATCAGAAACGTCTCAGTCGCCGACGGAGACGAAGAGATCGACGTGAGTTACGACAAAGCACTGTCGCGACGCTTGTTGAATGAAAACATCGTCTTGCGCCGCGACGCCGAAATGAAAGCAAAGTTCCCCACCAAGTCACTCCTCGCGGATGTGGAACCGCTCCTGATCGACATTGCAAACCTGCCCGATCGCGCACGTGCGGAAGACGTGCGCGAGATCAAGGAGCGCGTGCAGAAAACCGAGATCGTCGCAGCATTAATGGGTTACCAGGATCGGGGCCCGAATAATCGTTAGAGAATTGAGGCTAAATAAAATGTTCAGAAACCTTACCCTTGCACTCGCGCTCGTTATCAGCATTGCTGGAACTGTTTTTAGTCAACAGCGAGCTACTCCCCCTGCGGCGACGACTCGGTCGAGCCAGCAAAGCGACGCGACTACCGTCTTTCGCAGTGCTCGCGACTCGATCACAGACGGCGACTGGTCCAAGGCGCAGGAAAAGTTCGAGGAGTATGTCAGATCGTATCAGAACGAAAAGAACCTCGACGCGGCGCTCTACTGGCTCGCGTACGCGCAGCAGAAGTTAGGAAGGTACGATCAATGTCGCGACACGCTCGTTCGTCTACTCGAGAAGTATCCAACCACGACGTGGAAAAACGACGCGCGCGTGCTGCTCGCGCAGGTGCCGGGCACTTATACGGTGAACACCGCACTCATTGACGAAATGCGGGCGCAGGCCGCCGTCGCCGCGGCTCCCATCGCAGAACAGGTTATCGAAGGTCGTATTGTCGAAGTTCCGGTGGTTAGACCTTCAATCGTTTATGCGCCTGGCACCGCAGTTACTGTCGGCCCGGCAGCAATTGCCGGTGTTGACGGAGCAACGGTAATCCGAATGGGCGAATTAATGGACTCGGATTCGAACGACGACGATCCATGCGAGTTCAAGATCGTCGTGCTTCAAGCTCTCTTTCAAACGGACCTCCAGCGCGGGATCGTCGTCGCCACTGACTGGCTCAAGCCTGGTTCGACACAAACAGTGCGTTGCAAGAGCGCGGCGTTGACGTTGCTCGGTCGCAACGGCGGCAAGACGGTCACGCCGGTGATTCTCGGCGTCGCTCGGAACGAGTCTGATCTGAAGTTGCGGGCTCGCGCGATCTCTGCGCTCGGCGCGACGAACGACGACAGCGTCGTCGATGCGCTGCGCGATTTCGCGCTCAATTCGCCGGAGAACGATATCGTCGAGGCTTCAGTGTATGCGTTGACTAAACACACGGGTGAGCGCGCGATCGTGGTGCTCAGTGACGTTGCAATCAAGGGCAAGACGATGCCGCAACGCAGGTTGGCGATATCCAGCATTGCCAGCCGGCCGGGTGAGCCTGCGGTCGATGCTCTGTTCCGAATCTACGATGCGGATCAAAGTCTCGACATTCGCGCGGCCGTCATTTCGGGTTTTGGAAATCGCAAGAGCGAACGTGCGGGGGCGAGGTTGCTCGAGATCGCGCGCGGGTCTGACGCGCTGGAACTTCGCAAAGCTGCGATCAGCGCCATCTCGCGTCGCGGCGGTGACAAAGCGGTCGAGACTCTGCTGAGTCTGTACGACACCGAGAAGAACGAGGAGCTGAAAGATCGGATTCTCAACTCACTCGGGTTCGGAAATGGAATCGCATACGCTCCCGTGATTACTTCTAACGGGACCACGATCGGCTATACAGGCAGGATGAGCGACGACCGGGTGGTCCAAAAACTCATCCAGATCGCGCGGAACCCGCAGGAACCAATGGAGCGTCGCAAGCGCGCGATCGGTTGGTTGAGCCGAAGCAAGAATCCTGAGGTGCTCAAGTTTCTCGAGGATCTGTTGAAGTAGGGCCACAAAAGGCACAAAGGCAAAGCCACAAAAAAGCACAAAAGGATTTATGAATTTACGTCTGCAAATTAGGATGTTATGAATTTACGTCTGAATATTTCTCCTCGTTCTCTTCTCTTCGGTTATGTGCCTCTTGTGCCTTTTTGTGGCCTGCTTTTGTGTACTCTCGTAGTGGCGCAGAACAAGAGTTTTATTCCGGTTGACGGCGCGAACCTCAAAGCCAGGCTCGAGAGCGCGATCGTCGCGGGCAAGGCTGCCAACACGCCCCAGGGTCGATTCTGGGTTGGTTACCAGTTCGAAGTACGACCGGGCGTCGCAATCGATTTCGAGATCGTCGATAGCTCCGGCAGCTTCTACATCTCGAACGACGGCACCTCGATGATGGGCGACCCGCGCTATGAAACGCGCGAGTTGGGCCTGTTCCTCCTCTTCGACACGCAACGAGATTCTTTCATTCGCGCTGAAGTCTACAACCTTCGTCGCCAACACGAGTTCAGCAACTATCCCGTTTACTGGGCCGGGCGCATCTCGAACGAAGAGAGTCTGAATTACCTCAAGTCGATCGTCGATTCACCAGCGCCCGAAATCAACCGTCTCGCCGAACGAGCAACATTCGCGATCGCCTTGCACGACGATGCGCGCGTCGACGCAATGCTGATCGAGATGATTCGCCGGCCCGTCGCGGACCCGATGCGCTCCCGCGCGATCTATTGGCTCGGAAACACACCTGAAACTCAAATAAAGAACACTCTCTTCACCGAGATCGTCCGCAACAACCAGGAGAGCAGCGACGTGCGGCAACAGGCGATGTCGGCGCTCGCGATGAGCCGTTCCGCGCAAACGCTGCCACTGCTGCAAAATTTATTCGAGACGATGACGACGCGCGAACTGAAGCGAGGCGCGCTGCGCGGTATCGCGCGCAACGACAACGCCGACGGCGCCGCAACATATCTCATCCGCGTTGCCGAAAACGAAAAAGACATCGAGTTGCGTAAGAGCGCTGTGGCTAATCTCGGCCGCATTGCGGGCCAGAAGAGTCTGGGCGCACTGACCAGCACCGTCGACGGCGATGCCGATCTCGAGATTCAGAAACAGGCAGTCATGGCTATCGGCAAACGACCGAAGGATGAAGCGATTCCGATCCTGATTCGCACCGCTCGCAATCATCCGAAGATGCCGGTGCGAAAGCTCGCGATTCAAATGCTTGGTCAAACCGGCGACGAACGTGCGGTCGCATTCTTCAGAGAACTTTTGAGCAAGGATTGAACGAAATGAGTTCTGAAGTTGAAATTCCCAATCTAAACAGCCTGAGGGAAGCAGCATTAACACTCTTGCGCGAAGTTGAGTCGTTGGCGACTCGCCACCCTCAGACCAATTCGAGGCTTGGTCTGCAGGAAGAGGTGCAGCGATACGAGTCGGAACTCATTCGCCAGGCGCTACAGCGAACCGGCGGCAATCAGCGTCGCGCCGCGAAACTTCTGGGTGTGAAAGTCACGACCCTCAACTGCAAGATCAAGCGACTTGGAATACATTTAGCCACAGATGGACACGGATTATAAATCCGCGGATTTAAATCCGTGTGATCAGTGGCTCACTTGATCCGTACTCTAACTTTGTTGCTCGTCTTTCCACGCAACGTGACACTCACGTTCAGCGTTTGATTCACGGGCGTATTGTCCGGCAGGCGCACTACAACCTCGGTCAACCAGTCGAAGCCAGGCACCTTCCCCACAAACTCCACTGTCAGCGGAAACGCATTCTGAGATGCATCTTCAAGTCTCCCCGTCACCGCGGAACTGTTCTCTCCCGGAAGCAAATCCAGGTTCATGCCAAACAACATGAGTCTCGTGCGTTGGTCAGTGCTGAAGTTGAACGGATTCGTGACCGCGAACGGATCGCGCACCAGTGTCACTGAATCCAGCGCAACCGCGCTGTCAGTGTTCGGTTCGCTGATGAGTACAGGTTCCGTGAGTCGAACCCGGAACACCGAACCCGAACCTCTCGATAGATAATAGAGACTTCCGTCAGCACCAACCTTCAGATCCACCGGCAACGAAATCCCACTCGCAAAGTCAGTCACAGTTCCCGTGACGGGATCAAAAAAGTGTATCCAGCCACCACACAGGTCGGCGAAAAAGTATTTTCCGACGAAGCTCGGCGGGAACTGGACCGTGGCCGGATTGTAAAAAGCTCCTCCCGCAATCGCGCAGCCAAACGCGTGTGTGTAGGCAAACAGAGGCGCACGAAATGCCGGATTGCTCGTAGGACCTTCGCTGTCGGGCCAACCGTAATTGGATCCCGCGATGCCGTCGTTAATCTCTTCCCAGGTGTTTTGGCCGACGTCGTTGATGAACATACGGCCCGTTCCCGGTTGAAACGCAAACGTGAACGGATTGCGCAGTCCGAACGCCCAGATGGAGCGATTGTTTCCGACGGCCTGATTGAAAAACGGATTGTCAGTGGGAATGGATCCGTCAGCGTTGATGCGCAACATCTTTCCGAGCCTGTTGCTCAGCGTCTGCGCGTTTGACGCAGTCGCATTCTCTCCGACCGCAACGTACAACTTCCCGTCCGGTCCGAAATGAAGTCCACCGCCGTTGTGGTTAGTGGCCGAGGTGAGATTTTCGAGCTCCATGATGATCGTTTCGCTACCGTGAACTACGACGTCGCCGTTCGCAGTGAAACGGCTGACGCGGTTGTGCCTCGGATCGATCGGAACAGTGTAATAGAGATAAAGAAAGTTGTTAGTGGCGAAGTTCGGATCGAAAGCGATGCCGAGTAGTCCGCGTTCGCCGTTGGGATCTACGTTCAGTGTTATGAAAGGCGTCGCTAAGAGTGTGCCATTCTTGATGACGCGAAGACTTCCACCTTGCTGGCAGACGAAGATGCGACCATCAGGAGCGATCTCCATCGCGGTCGGATTCGAGAGTCCGGAAATCTCTGTTTCTGTAAAACCGGCGGGCAGCGTCGCAGCGTAAGTCGTACAACCCCAGAGAACAATTAAAGCGGTAACGCGGAAAAACTTAATGAACATATTGCCACTGATAACACGGATTAATGCTGCTTAGGCGCAAAATACGAGCGACGGCCGAAGATTTGATACTCCGGGTGTCCCTTCACCTCGAAATCGATGTTGCGGCGCTTGCCGTCATGCTCTTTGTTCGTCGGATAATACCCAACAATGTATCGCTGATTGATGTCGGAAAAGATCCGCGCATAGATCTGATCGGCTTGCGACGGCGTCTCGAGAAACTCCGTCCAGCCACCCGTTAACGGAGCAATGCCTGCCAGCGCCGACTGCTGTTTGAACCTCAGATCGGCCCTCCATCGATCGTACTCTTCTGTGAAGTTCTTTTCGTCGCGGTCCATGCGCGCTCGCACCTTTGCTTTCGCGTCAGTGGAAGACACTTGCGCCAAAATATCTGCCTGCGACTCGTGTCGATCGGTTCTGATCTTTCTTGCCTGCTCCTCGATCGGTAAACCAACAAGTTTTGGTCCGGGAATCACCGTGTAAATCGTCGCGCGCGAGCGCTCGACCGCACGATACAGATCCTCGAGACTAAACTCCGTGACGTTCCTCAGAAGTTCCTTCTGGTGAAATTGAAAACTCTGCTCCGCCTTCTCCTGCGCGTCACCTTCGAGACCGGCCGGAGGCGTCATCACGATCGGCGGGTTGCGCAGAAACAGAGCTTCATCTCCGTCCGTCTGAAAAATGATAATCGGCCGCACATCCTCTTCGTCGAAGGCTTCGTTCAGAGTTGCCATCAACGCGCTGTATTGCATGCTGCGGCCGAGCCGAAGTTTCGTGCCTCCCCAAAAACGCTTTTTCAGTTTGGTGCGATCCAATAACTCGTCGAGTCCGTCCTTCAGTTTCTTTTTGTCGTCAGTGAAATCGACGAGCATTTCGACGTCGTCTGTCACGACAGCCATTCGATCTTTTGGACCGAGCTTGTCGACCATGATGTGCGCGGCGGCGATGCTGTTTTTCAGATACGGAAACTGGCTCCCGCTGTAGTCGATTATCAAAACGATCGTGCGCGCAACGCCGGCGTTGTTGCCGTTGAAAAAATGTTCGACCTTTTGGGGCGTCTCGTCTTCGGCGACTAAAAAATCGGCTGCGGTCAGGCCGGTGACGGCGTTGCCTTGCTTGTCGAGCACCAGGAGTTCAGAGCTCACGAGCGAGGTGTCGATGCGAATGACGTCGCCGTCGTTGAGTTCCGTGCCTGTCGCGTTATTCGAGTCGACGGCGGCGTTTTTCTCCGGATTCCATTTCAGGCGTTTGAGACTCGAGCCAAAGTCTTTGATTTTCTTGCGTTGCGGCGCCGGCGATTGGGCCAGGGAAACAGTGAGCAGAGTGAGAGTTAAGAAAGAGATTACTGGCGCTCGAAAAATTCTACGGCGCATGATGTTTAGCGCGAGAGCTCGGCCACAATTTCCCGCACGGCCTTGCGCGCTTCTTCAACTTCTTCCGGCTTGAACGAGATCGCACCCACCACGGCGTGACCGCCACCGCCGTATCGCTCGCAGATCTTGGCGATGTTGTGCGTACGAGGCACCGGCGCCCACGGATTCGAACCGACCGAGATCTTCGTGCGCTGCGGTCCACGCGTCAGCGCCACTGAGTAGGTAGTCTCGGGATGCAGGTAGTAGGGAATGAACTTGTTGAAGCCTTCGTAACCTTCGTCTACGAGATCGAAGTTGACCACACCGTTCGCAGCGGTCGCTTTTCTTCTCACGACTTCGAGCGTCTCCAGATGCTGCTGGAGTATGGGTTTAAAGCGCCGCTGCACTTCGGAACTATTTGCGACGTCCTCCAACGATTTAACTGTCAGCTCGCGAATGACCCGCTCGATGAACGAATCATCCGGATCCGCTTCGATCACCTGCATCAACTGCAACGCGGGTTCTTTCAACTCCACGCACTGCGCGGGCGACTCGTATAACGCGCCGTCGATGATGTGGGCCCAGTGGACCAGCGACTCGATCGGTTCGGGATTAAAGCCGAAGCGTTCGTGCGCAACATCGGCGATGAATTCCGTACACGACTTCCGCGTCGCATCGAGGAACTTCCGGCCCGATTTGTCTGCGCGAAAATGTGCTTCGTCTTCGGGCGTCAGAAACGCCGACTCGTGATGATCGAACCACCACGTGAGTTTTTCGGAAGCTGCGTATTTGAAATCGACGATTGCGTTCTCGTCGGAGTCAAACATCGCCATGTCAAATAAGTTGCCGGGACGATGCAGCAGTCCGGTGTAATTGACTTCAGCTTCGGGATGGATGCGTTGCTTGTAGAAGCGTGTGAAAGTCGCTGCGGAGGCGACACCGTCGAAGCAGTGACCGTGGTAGAGAAGGCGAAGGTTCATATGGATTAAGCCACGGATTTCACGGACAAATCACGGATGCGATCCGTGATTTGTCCGTGAAATCCGTGGCCAAAATAAAGCGATCAGTTCTTACAGGGCTGAATCACACCGGCAGACGCAGACGGAGCCCCGACTTTCGACGCGATAAACTTGTCAACCTCGTCTTCAATCAACTCCCCATTCACGACCCACGCCGTTTCGACGAGCACGTCGCCCTTCGCGTTACATTTGCTCGGATCGAGGAAGATATTCCACGGCGAACCCCAGTTGCGCTTGTCGCCCGTGAGCTGCCGGTATTCGTAGTGAGGCGTCTTCTGCTTGTCTTCCCTCGACTCTGACTCGGTGACGACGGGGTATGGTGCGCCGGCCTCGCCGAAGTACGCGCGAACGTCGTCACGCGAAGCGTACTCACTCACACCAACAACCTGGAATCCCTGGTCCTTGTACTTCTCGTACAGCTTCGCAGCAATCGGTGCTTCCTGTTTCCAGTTTCCGCACCACGGAGCAAAGTAAACAACCATCACCAGCTTCTTCCCGGCAAGCAGTTTGCGCAACTCTTCCGGCTTATCCGTTTTGAGATTCGGGAGCGTCCAGTTTTTGTAATTGACCGTCTTCTCCGCCAGCGGTGAATACTCATGACTCTGTGCGTTTGCTATGCCTGCTGAAACAAGTAGCGCAAGAATTGAGAGGAACAACAGTTTCTTCATGGTCTTACTCCGTGCGTTATTTGGCGCTCGCCGTGGCAGGCGTTTCCGCCAGCAACGGCTTGACCGCCGCTTCCCACCCAGCTTTGTCTCTGGCTCCAATGATCTTTTGGCGAATACGTCCCTGGCGATCGATAAGGTAAGTTGTCGGCAACACTTGCTGCGCGTACTTCACTTTCGCATCGCTGCCGCCGAGGAGCACCTGGTACTCAAACTTCGCAACCGACTGCTGATACGCGTTTACACCATCGGCGGTGTCGTCGAGCGAGGCGCCGACGATCTTCAACCCCTGCGCTTGCAACTCACTCTGCAATTTATTCAGCGCGGGAATCTCCTCACGACACGGGATGCAGTACGTGGCCCAGAAGTTCAGCAACACCACCTGGCCCTGGAGTTCCTTGAGTCGAAACGGTTGGCCCGCGAGTGTTTGAAACTCAACGTCGGGTGCAACCTCGTAGTTTGTATTGGCCGTCGCAGGCGCCGCCGCCGGGGGCGTTTGCTTGAACTTGCCGCTCAGCACGCCTTCGACATTCGGAATCCACGCCATGAATCGCGAGCTGGCCAGCAAGGTTGATTGTCCACTCATGATCAAGAGGCCAATAAAGATCAGGATCACACCCGAAATAACCTCGACCTTGTGCAAGTGCCTGCGAAAATTTTTGTAGAAACCAAGAAACTGATTGATACCAAGGCCCGTCAATAAAAACGGCACCGCCAGGCCAGCGGAGTAAAACGCTGAAAGCACCAAGCCACTGCGCCAACCACCACTCGTCGCCGCGAGGCCGATGATGCCGCCCAGGATCGGACCGATGCACGGCGTCCAGCCTGCGGCAAACGCCATCCCGAGCACGGCTGAACTCAGAAAACCGGTTGGCTTATCGCTCGAGAAGAAGCGTGTGTCTTTGTAGAGGGCGCCGATCTTCAGCAGGCCGATCAGTTGTAAACCAAAAGCGATGATGATCAAGCCCCCGATGATTCGCACCCATGGATTACTCGTAATCGCGGCGCCGACCAGTCCCGCAGTCGTGCCGAGCAGAAGAAAGATGACTGACAAGCCAGCGTTGAATGCGAGTGAGTTGAGGATTACGGCGCGACGGCTACTCGTGCCTTCCTTCAATCCATCGATGCTGACGCCCGAAATCTGCGCGATGTAACCCGGAACGAGCGGCAACACGCACGGTGAGAGAAACGAGAGTACTCCCGCGGCAAATGAGATCGCGATATTCAGTAATGAAATGCCCTGGTCCATAACTAAAACCATCTCACAGGATGTCCTGCGAAACTTACTTTTCGTCCAACAGCGTCCTGACCATCTCTCCTAAATTTGCGACCTCTTCTTCACTCGCGCCAACGGAGATGTATCGCACGACACCCTTGCGATCGATCAAAAACGAGGTTGGAATTGAAAACACGCCGTAATTGAAGTCGTTCATGTCTGAATCGGCAACAAGAAACCCGTACGGCAACGCGTTCCGCTGCTTGAACTCGCGAAGGTAAACCAGCTCTTCGCTTTCGGTCAGTTGACGGCCGCCGCCGTGTCCATAGTACTGGGTCAAGCCCAGAATCACGAGTCCCTTGCTCTTGAAAGTATTTTGCCAGCGCGCAAAATTGGGAAGCGTATAGCGGCATGGACCACACCACGGCGCCCAAAAATCGAGCAACACGACTTTGCCGCGAAGATCTTTGAGCTTCACCGGTTGTTGCTCGATCCACTCTTTCCCGATGAGCTCGGGCAAGACTGTCTTCGCCGGAGTCAAGCTCGTATCGAAAAGTTGATCTATCTTCAGCGCCGGATTGAGTCGCAGCAACCGCACGGTGGTGTCTCTGTAGAGAGTCGCCGCAGGTAACGCGATCGCCATGCGACGTAGCTCGGTCCACAGCGCCACCGCCTGATCCTTCTGATTCGTTTTGAGATAGGCTTCAGTGAGATAGATTCCGGACTTCATCAATATCTCGTCGCGCCTGAAAACTTCAGTTTTGCGCGCCTCGGTAAAAGCCTTCGCCGCGGCCCACATCTGCTGTGCGTGCGTGGTCACCGAGGCGAAGTCCTTCGCACGCCAGTAAGCGTCGGCCATTAGCAGCTCCATGCGATAACGATCGTCCGGGTTTTGCGGCTGGTGACGCGCGTAATCTTCGATGGCGGCTTTTGCCTCCGGCAGTAGATCCTTTTTTACCGTGTAAAGCACGACCACGTTGCGCGCGACTTGCGCGTTGTTGCCGTCACGATTGTCCTTCAAGAAAAGGCGCATCGTCGCCAGTGCAGCGTCGGCGTTGCCCGCCAAATGCTGCAACATGCCGAGGTAGTAGAGATCGTTGCCTGCTAGCGGTGAGCGAGCTTGAAGCGTCGCGGCGTTTCGTATCGCCAGTTCCTTCTGCTCTTTTTTCGTGTCCGCTTCGAGCTTGGGATTGTAGGGCAGCTTTTGCTTGTTGAATTCCTGGTACTTGCGTCCGAGGTAGCCGTTCGCGTCTTCGAAAAGTTCCTGCGCCGGGCGTTTGTCGGGTTTCGCATCACCTTTTGCCTCGGGAGCGAGTCCCTGGGCAAAGCTAGACACTGTTGCCAGGAGGATTAGCAGGAGAACTGATGAGAGTTTCGAGATCATTCGACTGATGCAACTGACTTAAGGAGAAAACGTTCGGGACTAAAAGGCGCGAGCAAAGGTGAAGCGACACCTTCGACAATTGCTTCGGAAATCAACTCCCCGGTTATAGGCGCGAGTAAGATTCCGTTTCGGTAATGCCCGGTTGCATAAAACAGACCGTCAATTTCAACACAAGGTCCCAGCACAGGCAAACCGTCAGGTGCGCGCGGGCGCAAACCGGCCCAAATATCGACGATGGGTAAATTGGAGATCGCAGGCGAGATTTCGTGTGCGTTCCCGAGAATCTTGTTGATCCCGCCCGCAGTGATCGACTTGTCAAAGCCGGCGTTTTCGCTGGTTGATCCGGCTAGCAAGCGGCCGTCTCGTCGCGGGACGATGTAGCCGCGACGACTGAAGATCACGTGACGCGTCAACTGCGGTTTCGCTTCGAGACATACCATCTGACCGCGCACTGGTTCGATCGAAAAACTCTTGTGCTTGATGAAACTCGACCACGCGCCCGCCGCGACGACTGCGGTTGAACACGTTATTGCGCGGCCGCTCGTTTGTACGCCAGTCAAACGATTGCCTTCGATCACGAGAGAGTCGACGTTTGTTCCGGTGAGAACGGTCACGCCGAGGTTCGTGACGCTATTTGCCAACGCCGCGAGCAAGCGACGATTCTCGACTTGAATGTCTCGTGGAAAGAGCAGTGCGCCCGTGGTGGATTCGGAGATGCACGGCTCCAGCGCGCGTGCTTCAGAGTCGCTCAGCAGTTCAATAGCGAGCCCGGCGCGACTCTGAAAGTAATGTCCTTTTTCGATCTCTTCCTGATCTGCGTTATTCAGAGCGAGATAGAGAGTTCCCGTCGTATCGAGCTCGACGTCTATTCCGGTTTCCTCGTGCAGTGCGGCAGCAAACGAGGCGTAAGCGTCGCGACTCCGACACGCGAGCGTGAAGAAGTCGCCTTTTGTCGCGGCCTCGACTTGCGGCAACAACATTCCGGCAGCCGCGAACGACGCTTCCGTACCCAGTCCCGCTCTCTCGATCAAGCAAACATCATGCACGCCGCGCAGAGCGAGCGCACGGGCGATCGTCAACCCGATCACGCCGCCCCCGATCACTACAACCTCTGAAGACGTTTTCACAGGATTCTCAAGATTAGACAGGATTTACATGAATAATCCCGTACATCCTGATAAATCATGTAAATCCTGTGAAACCTGCTTTCGTGGTATTCTCTTGCGCGAAATGCATCCTATCACACTGATTCCAGGCGACGGCATTGGCCCCGAAGTAGCCTCCAACGTAGTGCGAATCATCGAGGCGTCCGGTGTCGACATTCAATGGGAAACGCACTACGCCGGCGCGCAGGCGCTCGAAAAATTCGGCAACACGCTGCCGCAGGAACTGCTCGACTCAATCACGCGCAACAAGGTCGCGCTCAAGGGTCCGATCACGACTCCGATCGGCAAAGGCTTCACTTCCGTCAATGTCGGTCTGCGCAAGACGCTGGATCTTTATGCCAACCTGCGGCCCGTGCGCGCGTTGCCGAATGTTCCGTGTCGTTATCCGGAACTCGATCTCGTGGTGGTACGCGAAAACACCGAGAGCCTGTACGCGGGTTTGGAACACGTCGTCGTTCCGGGCGTCGTCGAGAGTTTGAAGATCATTACCGAGAAAGCATCGACGCGTATTGCGCGTTTTGCGTTCGAGTATGCAAGACGCGAGTCACGCAAGAAGGTGACGGCGGTCCACAAAGCAAACATCATGAAGCTTTCGGACGGTCTCTTTCTCGAGTGTTTTCGGAAAATGAGTGTGAACTATCCGGAGATCATCGCGGACGACAAGATTGTCGACAACGCGTGTATGCAGCTCGTGATGCGACCCGAACAGTTTGATGTGATGCTGCTCGAGAATCTTTACGGCGATATCGTTTCGGACCTGTGCGCTGGTCTGGTTGGAGGACTGGGATTAGTGCCGGGTGCAAACATCGGCGAGAAGGGCGCAGTGTTTGAGGCGGTACACGGCTCCGCGCCGGACATCGCAGGCCAGGGGATCGCGAATCCGACGGCGTTGTTGCAGTCCGGAATCCTGATGCTGCGTCACATCGGCGAGCGAGAAGCCGCGGACCGCGTCGAGAATGCGATGCTTGCGGTGTTCCGCGAAGGAAAGGTGCGCACGCGCGATATCGGTGGAACCGCGAAGACCGCTGAGTTCGCGGATGCGATCATTCAGAAAATTGGGACAGGATTGACATAATTTTTTTCAGGATTAACAGGATAATCTGTTCATCCGGTAAAAATCTTATTAATCCTGTCCCATAAGGGCCTCTATCTCCTCGGCGTGCTTAGGCACTTTGGTCGTCAAGACTCGTGGTCCATTGTTTGTGCACAAAACATCGTCTTCGATCCGCACTCCAATCCCGAGATACTTCTCCGGCACATCCTTCGTATCAGGCGCGATATAAATCCCAGGTTCGACCGTCATCACGACCCCCGGCTCGAGCGCGCGTGATTCCTGACCAAAGTAATAGCGACCAACGTCATGCACATCGATCCCGAGCATGTGCCCGAGCCCGTGCATGTAAAACTTTTCGTACTTCTTCTCCTTGATGAGCTCTTCGGGTTTACCTTCCAACAACCCGAGCTCAACCATTCCTTCCGTCAACACTTCGATCGAGTGTTGCTTCAACTCGTCGTGCGTCACACCGGGCCGCACCATCTCCACACACGACATCTGCGCCTTCAGTACAAGGTCGTAAATCTCGCGTTGAGCTTTCGAGTAACGTCCATTGATCGGAAAAGTGCGTGTGATGTCGGAAGCGTATCCTTTGTATTCGGCGCCCGCGTCGATTAGCACCAGATCGCCATCGCGAAGCTCGCCGTCGTTGTTGATGTAATGCAGCACAGTCGCGTTTGGACCAGCGCCGACGATCGACGTGTACGCTGGAGCTGACGCCCCACGCCGCCGGAACACTTGTTCTATCAGCGCTTCGATCTGATACTCCTGCATGCCGGGTCGCACTGCTTTCATCGCCTCGCAATGAGCTTCCGCAGCGATGTCAGCGGCCGTTTGCATGATGTCCAGCTCCTCCGGACTCTTGATCACGCGCATCTCGTGAACGATCGTCGCGGGATCCACGATCGTCTGTGGCGGATGAATCGGCTTGCGATTCAACGCGCGCATCCGGCCGATTTCTTTAATGATCAGATCATCGAGACCTGGATCAACGCCGAGACGGTAATAGAGCACGTCGGCGCCGTCGAGAAACTCGCCGAGCCTTGCTCCGAACTCCTCGATCGGAAAAGCCTCACCAGCCCCAAACTCACTCTTCGCACCTTCAACACCCGCGCGACGGCCGTCCCAAATCTCTTTCTCCGGATCTCGAGGCCGCACAAACAATGTGAACTTCGGATCTGTTTCGCGTCGAATTACGGCGAGTGAATCCGGTTCTTCAAAGCCAGTCAGGTAAAAGAAATCCGAGTCCTGCCGGAAACGATAATGAGTATCGTTGGAGCGCCGGGTGTCGTGTGCGCCGGGAATAATCGCCACGGATTTCGGAGCCATGCGCCGCATGAACTCCTCGAGCTGGGGTCTGATCATAAACCTCTCCTAAATAGCGTTATACGTGCAGCCACAGATTACACCGACTGCACAGATTCTGTGTAATCGGTGTAATCTGTGGCTGACTATGATCGTTTCGTACAACCCGTCGACAGGTGAGGAGAATGGGCGTGCGCCGTTGACGTGCGCGTCTGAAGTAGTATCAGCCGTTGACAGGGCGCGCGCCCCACAAGTCGCGTGGGCCAAACTCTCCTACAGCGAACGCGCTCGCTTCATTCTGCGTGCGCGTGAAATCGTCCTGGCCCAGGTCGACGAGATCGCCAACCTGATCTCACGTGAAACCGGCAAACCTCCCGCTGAAGCGACTTCGATGGAGATCGTCCCCACTCTCGATCTCATGCATTACTTCGCAAAGAATGCGGAGAGCATCCTCGATCGCCGCAAGATCGACATCGGCCAGTACGGGCTGATGGGCCGCTCGTCGTACGTGGTCCATAAGCCGCTGGGCGTCGTCGGAATTATCTCGCCGTGGAACTTTCCCTGGGCCACTCCGCTCGACGAGATCGTGATGGCGTTGATGGCCGGCAACGCCGTGGTGGTAAAACCGAGTGAGCTGACTCCGCTCACCGCGTTGAAGATTGCAGACGTATTCAAACAAGCTCAACTGCCGGAAGACTTGCTCGCGATCGTCACTGGCGACGGTTCCACCGGCGCCGCGCTCGTCGAGGCGGGCGTGAACAAGATCATGTTCACCGGAAGTGTGAACACGGGAAAGCGTGTCGCCGAAGCCGCGGCGAAGCATCTCGTTCCCGTCGTGCTCGAGCTCGGCGGAAAAGATCCGATGATCGTTTGCGAAGACGCTAATCTCACCAACGCGGCGCGTGCAGCGATCTGGGGCGCTTTCTGCAACTCCGGCCAGGCGTGTGCTTCGATCGAACGTTGCTACGTACACGAATCAATCGCCGAAGAGTTCGTCGATCTGGTCGTCAAGGAAACTCGCTCACTCAAGCAGGACAAAGCTTCCGTCGACGCAATCGACATCGGAGCCATGACGAACGAACGACAGTTACTGATCGTCGAGAATCACGTGAGCGATGCGGTTGAACGTGGCGCGCAAATTCGTACGGGCGGACATCGACTCGACGGCTCGGGTGGTTGGTTTCATCAACCGACCGTAGTCACCGGAGTGGATCATTCAATGAAGCTCATGCGCGACGAGACGTTTGGCCCCGTGCTGCCGATCATGACTTTCAAGACCGATGACGAGGCGGTGCGGCTGGCGAACGACAGCATTTACGGTCTGACGGCGAGCGTCTTCACCCGCGACATCGCTCGCGGACGGCGCCTCGCCGAACAAATCGACGCCGGAACAGTCATGATCAATGAGGTTGTTTACACCCACGCCGTGGCGCAAACTCCCTGGGGTGGAGTAAAACAAAGCGGCTACGGCAGGACGCACGGCCGCCTCGGATTGCTCGAACTTGTCTCCCCGCAACACATTCATGTAAACGGAATTGCAGGTATTCCGGACGTCTGGTGGTTCCCATACACGAAGCAGGCGGGAGAGTTGTTTCGCGGTTTCGCGCGGCGCTTCACGACGGGGTCAGTTCTCAATTCGTCGCTGCTTTTGCCGCAAATAATTGACAGATTGCGCAAATTCAAGCGATAGGTCGGGCTGCCCCGCCGGTGAAATTAGTGGGGAACTCTGGTATACTCCGCCCCATCCCAGCATCGTTGTCACTTCTCTGGGAAGCCCTGGCTAATCGCTGTGTATCTATAGTGACTGTAGTTTTTTTACTCCCAAATACTACTGGCATTCGTTTCTCACATAGCCCTGACTCTGGAGGATTTGTCTGTGAAAAAGTTTCATGCGTTACTGATGATGTTAATCCTGTGTACGGTTACATTGATGCCGCTGGTGGTCCAGGCACAGAGCGACAGAGCTCTCCAACAGCGAGCGGAGATTAGCTTCCCCGTCCACTTCGACAAGACGACCAAACCGCTTCGCGAGATGTTCGACACCGGTGAGAAGCCGGAACCCGCTCGCGGCGGAAAAGATTTCGAACCCGGCCGGCCACAGGCAGTTGGAAACGACAATCGGCCTTTCACCGACCCCTTGGCTGACAGAGGTGTCAGCGCGCCGTCAGCGCTCAGTGAAATCAAGGCGTCCACAAATGGCACGCCCGTCGATCCAAGCTTCCGCGTCGCGCCGCCGGACACGACGGGTGACGTTGGACCAAACCATTACGTGCAATGGGTCAACCTGCGCTATGCGATCTACACGTTGACCAGAGGCGCCAATAACGAGATCACTGCGTTCAATCTCGTTCCTGGATTTCCAAAAAATGGCAACGTTGTGTGGCAGGGCTTTGGTGGCCGCTGCGAGTCAGACAACGACGGCGATCCGATCGTGCAATACGATCAGCTCGCAGACCGTTGGATCCTGACGCAGTTTGCGGTTTCCGCCCAACCATATACTCAGTGCGTTGCCGTATCGACCGGCCCCGATCCGACAGGCACGTACAACCGATACGCCTTCTCATACAGCCGGGATTTCCCCGACTACCCGAAGCTGGGTGTCTGGCCCGATGCTTATTACATCACTTACAACATGTTCAAGAACGGTCGTAGCTTCGCCGGCGGCCAGGTTTGCGCTTTCGAACGCGCACAGATGCTGGTTGGCGGCGCTGCGCGCCAGGCTTGCGTCAGGACCACCGCAGGAGCCAGCCTCGAGCCGGCCGACCTCGAAGGAACAACGTTGCCGCCCGCAGGATCACCAAACCTGCTCCTGAGCCTTACCAGTTCGGCCGTCCAGTTCTGGAGGTTTGCAGTTAACTGGGGCGCTGGTACCGGGACGTTAACTGGTCCGATTAATGTTGCGGGAGTCGCTGCATTTAGCAGAGCGTGTGGTGGCGGTGTTTGCGTCCCACAGCCGGGCACTAGTCAGCAACTCGATAGTTTGGCTGATCGATTGATGTATCGATTGAGCTATCGCAATTTCGGCACTCACGAGGCGATGGTGATCAACCATTCAGTCACCAGCGGCACGGGCGTAGGAATTCGTTGGTATGAATTGCGCAATGCCGCCGGGCAAACTCTTGGCACGGCGAATCCGGTTCTCTTCCAACAAGGGACGTTCGCGCCGAGCAACGATTTTCGTTGGATGGGAAGCGCGGCGATGGACAAGGCCGGCGGTATCGCCATTGGATACAACGTCTCGAACGCGAGCACCATCAAGCCGAGCATTCGCTATGCCTATCGAGGTCCATTAGATCCGCCGGGGACGCTTGGTAACGAAACAACGGTCCTGGTAGGAAACTTTATCCAGACTGCAACGCTGTCACGCTGGGGCGATTACAGCACCATCAGTGTCGATCCGGTTGACGGGTGCACGATGGTCTTCACGTCTCAGTTCCAACCCGCAAACGGCAATTTCAACTGGGCAACGTTCATCCATAGCTTCAAGCTATCGACGTGTCCGTAGTCGACCTTTCTGACGGGGTGACGCGGGGATAGGGAGACGCGGAGACTCCTTCTCCCCGTCACCCCGTCTCCCCGTCTCCGCGTCTGTTTTTACTTTCTCGCCGATCTGCCGTAGTATCCCCAACTCGTGACGCTCTGGAAGAACTACATGCACCGGCGTGAACGCTGGTATCACCAACGCGACAATAATCGTCTCGTTCGCCCCTTCGACTGGGGTTTGTCTTACCTGTTCGATCACGTAAACGGCGACGATCCGCGCGATTTACTTCGGCATCACGCAGATCGTGTGATGAAGGCGAGTGAAGACTTCTACGCCCTGACGCCGATCACCGATTACCGACTCGAAGGCGATCAACTCACCTGGACGAGCGCCGTAAACACGCCCTCAGCAGAAAACAACACCGCCCGCGCGCGGTTCTTTCCGGAAAAACCCCGCAAGCGAAAATCGCGGGATGCGATCGTTGTTTTGCCGCAGTGGAACGCACAGCCGGAAAGTCACGTCGAAGCCTGCCGCATCTTCAACATGATCGGCATGGCCGCGTTGCGCCTGACGCTTCCGTATCACCAGCAACGAAAGCCTCCGGAACTCGAACGCGCGGATCATCTCGTCAGCAGCAATATCGGTCGTACGATTCAATCAGTCAGACAGGCCGTTCTCGACACGCGCGCGGCGGTTCAGTGGTTGAAAAGCGAGGGGTACGATCGGGTGGGAATTCTCGGCACGAGTATCGGCTCGTGTGTGGCGTTTCTCGCGTTTGCTCACGAACCGGATCTCAAAGCGGGCGCTTTCAATCACGTCTCCGGATATTTTGCGGACGTGGTCTGGGAGGGAATCTCGACCGCACACGTGCGTGCAGGGTTTGCGGATCACTTGACGTTGGATGAGCTTCGCACTTACTGGGCGCCGATCAGTCCGTTACCGTTTATGCCGCGCGTCGCGGAGATGGGTCACCGGCCTCTGCGCTTCATCATCGCGCGTTACGATCTGACGTTTCCGATCGACCTCTCTCGCCAGGCGATTGCCGAAGCACGCCGCCACAAGCTGCCACTCGACGTCGTCTGGCTGCCCTGCGGACACTACACGACCGCAGAGCTGCCGTGGAAGGCGATTGATGCGTGGAAGATCGCGACGTTCTTCAGGAAGCAGTTCAAAGCCGCAGATTTACGCAGATGAACGCAGATTTGATCTGCGTTCATCTGCGTAAATCCGCGGCTTAATTTCCTTACTTCGCGAGCGGGAAGACTGGCTCGATATCTACCGGCACATTCTTCAACTTATCCAGCGCCTGCTGCATCGGCGGCCTGATCACCGCAAATTTGTCGAGCATCGCTTTTGCCTTGTCGTACGAGCCTTCCGCTTCGAGCGTCAGCAGGTCATGCGTTAGCTTCGTCACGCCCTCTTTGATCTTCGCATGATCGACGCTGAACCTACCCGTAGCTTCGTTGAACTTTATCGCGCCCTCATCAGTCAAATAATTGAACTGCAGCGCGACGCCGCGACCGTGCGCTTCCGTAATTCCGAAGCGCACCGAGCGAAACATGCTCGCCAGGTAAGTCGTGTAAAGCGTGCGCTCCATTCCCTTGTCGATGATGCCGTGATCGATCATGTACTGGAGCGCCCACAGCCCCGTCATGTCGGCTTTTGCTTCCTCTATCGACGAGTAGAGATCTTTCAACTGCTTCCGCACCGTCGTTTCCTGGCCCTCGACGGTGATGTTGTGTGGTCCAAGCCCGTGCATCAGCTCGTGACAGAGGATGTGCGTAAAGAAGGAGTCAAATGACAGAGCCGACTGGTCGGCCGGCTCCAACACGACTTTCGAGATCGGAATGAGAGTCTTATTAAACTTCGCGTCCTGCACGTTCTTCAGCATGACGCGCTTCGAACCCTTCTCCTTAACGACGCGCTCGTCATTCGGAAGATTGAACGCAGCCGTCTGCACGCCGCTGTTGCCCTCGCCGGAACTGAATACTTCGTTGACGACGCGAATGGGCGATGCCGCGCCGAGCTTCGGATTTCGATAACGCGGGTCGATCGGGAGATTATTTTCCAACTCCTGCAAATGCCCGCTGAATTTCCCGAGCTTCGCCGTCTCGGCGTCGTCGCGCAGCGTCACGTACGCTTCAAACGCGGCTTTGTAATTGAACAACTCGTCTTCGTAAGTCTCGTATGGTCCAATCGTGACGTCGATCGGAGAGTCGAGGTCCATCCACGCGACGTCGCTTTCGTAGTAGTCGTCTGAACCGAACGCACCGGCGCGTTTATTGAGAAAGTTTTTGAGCGTCGCGTTGGTCGTTAATGCCGCCGCCTCGCGGAGCAGCGCCGCTGCCGGCGCCAGGTATTCCTTGTACGCGACACTGTAGGGAACGGTGGTTAACTTTTTATCGGCGCCACGTCGAATCAGGTAAAAGAACCCGGTCGCCTTCTGTTTATCGGCGTCTGAGAGTCCCTGAAGCCACGAGTTAAACTCGTCCTTCGTCATGTCTTCAGGATAGTAGTTGGCGCTAATCGGCTTATCTTTTGGGACACCTTCGATGAACGGTTCTTTGTCGTCGAGCCGCGACCATGGACCATCGTTGATGTAGAAATAGTGCAGTCGTTGACGGCCAACCGGTGTTTTGTCAGCTTGCAGTTTCTTCTCGAGCGCTTCGTTGCCGCTCCAAACCTGTCGCAGGAACAACGGATCGAGCAACTTTGCAGCGGCAATGATCTTATCGAGCGCCTGCCGGTCCTTCGCTGTAAGCTTCGACGTGTCCGCCGTCAAAGTGGTCGGCGCAAAACGCGCGGTCTTGCTCGCCAGGTCCGCGTCGCCCGCAGGTTCTTTTTGTGCAGTTAACATAGCGATCAATCCGACGGTTAGAACAAACGCGATAGTAAGCTTCATATTAACTTTCCTTCTGTGCTTTTGAATTCAGTATCTTGACGAACGATGCTGAGCGCAGCTCGGCCAACGTCAATCCTGACAAACTGACCGCCTCCGCCTCGCTAATTGCTCCGCAATTGACTGCGCGCAGGAAATAGTTGAGCAGCCCCTGGCCCGTCGCGGCGTCGTCAAAGACGTCGCCCACGAGTGTCGCCTTCGCAGCCTTCTCCACAAAATTCTTCAACCGCTCCGAAGCGGCTTCGAGGCTTTCGAGAAAGAAAGCATAAACAGCCGCGTACCGTGTCGGAAGCTGGGCCGGGTGCAGGTCCCATCCCTGGTAAAAAGCATTCGTCAACGAATGTTGAATGTGATCGAAATGAAGCTTCCACGCGCGGTGGACCACCTCGCGATTCTCTTCGATCTGCTCGGGCGTCAGCGGCGCGCCGCCTTCGGTGAAACGATGTGGAGCGACGGGCATGATGTTCGTTGCACCGTCCGAAAGCCAGATGCCTGTTCCCGCAAAAGAAACCTGCATCATGCTTTTCGCAAAGTCGCACGCGGGATGAAGCATGTGCTGGTGCGCAGCGGTGATGTTGCAGCCCGCGGTGTAATCGTAAGTACCAAAATGCGCTGCAACGCAACGTCCCTCGCCCGCGGCGAGAAGCAGCGGCAGATTGATCTGCCCGTGATGATTGATGATCGATGCAGTAGTTTCGATCATCATCTCGAACTTCAAACTTCCCGCGGCCAGTCCGGTTTGTTTCTCGAGCTGCGCGAGCAGTGATGCAAGCGTTGACACTTGTTCCGGGATCGTGATCTTTGGAAGCGTGACGACGAAGTTGTCGGGCAGACGTCCGTTGAGGAGTCGCGCAACAGTGGTGACAAAGATATCGAGCGTGCGGAAGCTGCGCGCGCGTAGCTCTTCGTTGAACGGCTTGATGCGAATGCCGATGAACGGCGGCAGCGTACCGTTCTTACTTCCTTCAGCGACTTCAGTCGCCGCCGAAACCGCATGGCCGTCTTCCTCGTCGTCAGGCCGGTTGCCGTAACCGTCTTCAAAATCTATGCGGAAGTCTTCGACCGGCTCGCGCACCAGTTTCTCCGCTACGCGGCGATAGATCGTGTAAGCCAGCCACGCGCCTTTCTTCTCTTTGCGCGCCGCTTCGGGTTCGTTTTTTAGCAGTGAGAGAATTTCGGTAGCTTCGTCAAACGACTCCGGCAGTTCATCCGAGCCGGGCAAGTCAATGGCTCTCGCGAAAGTCAGAAAGTCAGGAGCGAACTGATCCAACGAGCGCCGGGCCAGCGATCCGAGACGCTTTGCGGAATCGGACTTGAAGAGGTGTGCGCCGCCGTAAACCGTGTGTACGGGTTGGCGACGGCCGGTTTCGCCCTTGTAATGGCGAGTGAATTCTTCATTTGCCTGCCGCAAGCGGTCTGCAAGGTCAGTCAGAGACTCGTCTGAAAGGGACCATTCCATGGGTGTATCCTCACAAGCTTCGTGCTTTGTACTTTGTTAGTGTGGATAGTAAAAGACGCCAAGCACAAAGTACAAAGTACCAGGCACGGCTTTGCACAAAAGTGGCAAATCTGATTTGTTTCTCTGCGGCCTCTGCGTATCTCTGCGGCCCTCTGCGTTGAAAAGGCCCATTAACGCAGAGAACACAGAGATACGCAGAGGGCCGCAGAGAAA